>Ga0214919_10000343_pt1 | contig 79891 bp, 40 predicted proteins | sample LL1503_MetaG_FD_177994 | JGI IMG/M metagenome (GOLD analysis project Ga0214919, IMG submission 177994) | Freshwater microbial communities from Lake Lanier, Atlanta, Georgia, United States - LL-1503 | ecosystem: Environmental > Aquatic > Freshwater > Lake | place: USA: Georgia | collected... | reverse complement strand
GTTCGCTACAGTGCGGCGATGGCATCGAGGTCGCCATCCCAAGCCTGCACGTCCGATCCGATGGCAAGCCCCAAGCTGATCCGGGCAGCAGACGCCGTGGTGGCGTTTGTCCCGCCACTTGCGATGGCTAGCGTGGACGACAGTCCTGCTGCCGTTGTGGCACTGGTTGCGTTTCCGGAAAGCGCCCCATAGAACGTAGTTGCTTCGATATCTCCAAGTGTTCCTGCATACACTTCGGACGTATTGGTTCCGTCTGGGATGAATGCCAGCCGTTGATTACTGCGTCGGAATCCGAAAAATCCTTTTTTGGCCGCAGAATCATACCACTGGAATTCTATACCCCTATCTTTGCTGTCATTTGCAACAAGTGCTCCACCACCATCCAATCCGCCAAGGGTGATCACTGGATCCTTGATGGTGGTAACTGTCGAATTGATGTAGACAGTCGTGCCGGTTGTTGTCAATGTTCCAGAGATATTGACATTGACAAACGACTGGTCTGCTGTCCACGAGTTTGCATTCCCCATGTTCAGCGAAAAGCTGGATGTTGCAGATCCGTCATAGGTTGTGCCTGACAACCCACTTGTTGCGGAAAGTCCATACAGGCTGCTTCCAAGAGCTACTCCCGATATTGTCGAGTTGGCAAGATTGGCGTTGGTTATTCCCGCTGTTCCGCTCAAGTTCGTATTGGTCAGCGAAGAGATGGTGTTATTTGTCGCGCTTATTGTCTTGTTTGTAAGTGTTGCCGTGTTCGTATTTGCAAGCAAGGAATCAGTGATTGCCGGAAAGGTCAAGGTAAAATCCGTGGCAGTGTCACTTGGGATAAGCTTGAGTATTCCTGAATTCGTGAGCGAGTTCAGTCCGATATTTGGCGTGAGAAGTCCATAGTTTTCGGTACCGCCAGTGGCTGGAGTAGCAAGGATAGCCGCGGAAGCAGATCCTGTATTCAGGCTTTGCCATGTCTTGATGGTTATGCCAATGGCATCATCCGGCGATGGCTGGATGATTGTTGCCTGCTGTGATTGTCCATTTACTGCTTGAAATTCAAAATCATCTGGCACGGCAATATCTCCTATCGTATTGTATCAAAATCAGTTGCATTCCGTGACTTTGACCACTGCCGTCCATTTCATATGGGGCACAGTAAACGCAAACATTTTTATATTAAATAAATCTCTTGATGGCTTTGGGTAGATGACATATCTTCCCTTCCCTCCAGCAACTTCACCGGCAGCAAGCGTTTTCTGATAAAGAACAATAGTCCCAAGACCAAGACCGTACTGTGGACAACGCACAAGCGTTCCTGATCCATAAGGAATGTGCGTCATTTCTACTTGATCTGATTCAGGACCCACGGTATACTTGTTCGCGTAATTCAAAGAAGTTTCATTAGATGAATTTACTGTAAGACTCGCGGTTTTTGCGTTGGAGGTGCCTCCATATGCGCCATGAAACAATCCGGTGCCAAAACCTTGCGTACTAGAGAGAGCCAAAACTAATCCCGTTGGGTAGGTGTTTGCGGTTGTAATTCCACTTGTTTTGCCGTAATCTGCTGGCTGCAACGTAGATATTTCCTTGGACCATCCGCTTTCCCAATCACGATTTAGTGGATCTTCATAGGCATACGTGTGTTTCCCAAAAAAAGCATTAAGCCCTGTAGTAGTCTTTACCCATGGAGCGCCTCCAATGGTCAATAATCCAGTGTCTGAACCATCTGTCGACCTTTCGAAGGAATTCGATCCCGCCCAACTGTTGTGTTGAGTAGACCCTTCGGATACTATGACTCCGTTTGTGTCGTACTTTCCCGCGTATGCTGAAAACGCAGAGCTGTTAGAGGAACCCGGAATAAAACCAACCCCAATTCCATTTCCTGCAATTTGAATCGTGTTTTTCGTCCTTGTTGAAAGAGATAATGATGTCGTTGAGGCAAGTAGCGATAAGTATGCACGACTGCACGACTGCTTGGTAATTTTTTGAATAGTTACTTTTCCGTCACTGTCGCAAGAAGCAATTCCTGCAATTTCTACAAACGCACTTGCGCTAAAATAATCAGATGCAAAACTCGGCGATGTCGAGGCTGCATCTGATTTCTTGATAGTTCCCCATGTAATATTGGACATCGTCCCAATGTTATTGAGCGCAGCTACCTTGTTGGCGGTTCCAAGAATTGCAGCAAGGGCTGTTCTAAAAGTGGCTCCATCCAAAGCACTTACTATTGCTGTTACTTCAAAAGAACAAACCGAATTGCTTGGAATATACACTTGATTCTTTGTGCTAGGAGCTCCTTCGTCAGAGGTAAGTATCGTATTTCCAAGTGTTCCTGCATCGGTAACCAAAGTGGTCTGTATGGCGCTCAGAACATATATGCTGAATTGACTTGATCCCGTTGTGCCAAAATTGGTGGATGAAAAGGAAAGTTTTCCTTGTCTATCGTTTGTTGATGAAGTTCCAAATAGGAAAGTTTCAGTAGGGTGCGTCGATTCGGTTTCCATATTAGTGCCAAAAATTATATTCGTAACACTTCCCGCTAATCCGCCAGAACCTATTGCAATTGTTTTTGTGAAATCTGCCGAGGTTTGCTGGATTGCAATATTTGTCGTCGTGTTACTATTGAGGCGAGAAAGGCTAAGCGTAACCTCTGTTCCCCCATAGATGCCTGTGGTTCCCGCAAAGCCAGTTGACGACCCAATCAGAATGTTCGTCGAAGCCGCTCCAGTTGCTCCCGTGCCTATGTTGATAGTTTTGGATAATGTTCCAGTGAAAAGATTCGCTGTGGAGTTTTCTGTCCCCACAAAGGAAACTGAGTCTTTAAAGGTCAAATTGACCGGAGCTATTTTATTGAGCATGGTTTCTGCATAGAGATACTCAGGAAATTCAATGACTGCGGAAGCAGTAGTATTAGGAGTAAAAACTTTACTGTAAATGTTTAACCCAATTTGCGACTTATAATTCCATGCGCCATTGCCTGACGCAATACTATTGCCCTGTACATATACCAACGCAAGTAGATCAAGCGTCAAGGCATAGTTGTTTATTGCTCCCGACGGTTGGGTAACATATGCGCCATATGCATTGGTAAATCCTGCTGCGGAATTTTGGCTAATCTTGAGAACATACGCGTTTGTTGCAGTTCCCGTGGTGCTTATTTTATATGGAATGGTAGATTTTGTCGATACAAGGGAATTTACAAACCTGTTGTTAAAGTGGAACGTAGAAGCTTCAGCAATGGTGCTTGCCATTTTCGACTCTGTCGTTACAACGTTGTTGTTGCTTGTGACATAGCCACTTCCGGCAGTAGCGACAGTAACTGCGCTTACTGGGCCGCGGCCATTTACTGTCGAAGCAGATACAGTAGCAGTAACTTTTAACACTCCAAGGGTTCCACCAACTCCACTGGGTGGGATAACGGACAGCAGATCATTCACCGCATAGCCTGATCCTGCTGCTTGGGCGGTGGCACTCGTGATCACTCCGTTAGTACCCGTCGCAATAGTGAATGTTGCTCCGGTTCCAACTGTTATGGTTAATGTAGGTGGCAATATTTGCACTGCTGCTACATAATAATAGGCAGCATCTCCGGATAGTGTTATTGAAGTCGAGCCAGCGGTGTAGGCATTCCCGATATCTACGTTTGTTGCATACGTAGATGATACTGCGTTGTTTGAGTTGCTGGTTAGACTTACGGGAACTGCTGTTCTTCTGAAAACATTTCTGAAACCGGGAGCTCCAGGTGTAAACACGTTAAGGGTATTAAGGCCAAAGGTTGAGCCTCCTCCCGACGCAGCAATTGCAGAGGTAACATCTGTGTCTAGAGCAAGTGTTCCACCTACTGTTGGCCAGTAAAATTGCAAGTCACCGGCGGCGGATGCAGTTCGATTGAGTGTTATTTTTCCAGTTCCGTTTTTGAAATCGATGGGATTGTCAATGTATAGGGATTTTACGGTGCTGGAAGAAATCGAAACTCCGTATTTCGCTCCTGAGTAGCTCCAGTCATTGATTACAAGTGCTGATGGATCCAGATCAGTAGCGGTAACATCTGTTCCGCGCAGGGATGTAATTGGGCGAGAAACAATCGAGACACTCATGACATCATCTCATTTCGGTTACATGCGCGATTGCACTGTATTTGACTGCCGCAACATTGTAGGCAGCAAACTCAATCGGCTGTGGGATTGTCCCTAAGGCATTTGCTGATGCTGTATTTCCCACAACGCCCCAAAAAGGATCGACCGTATCAAGCGCAAATTGAGTAGGAAAATATGGATAAGAACTTTGGGAGTTTTGTACTGGAAGACCTGAAATCAAAAATGCCGAAAAATCACCACTTACCAATACTCCGTCAGGCAAGTTGTCAGCCTCTAGAATTTGACCAGGGGCAAGCCAGTTGAACGCAGGCATGGAAAATGTGAGCAGACCGACAACATTGTTTATTGTGAGTTTAATAGTATGAACATCGGAAACTGATGCGCCCACAGCAGCTGCTATTCTGGATATTTTTGCCACAATCCTTGATTTTGTGGCAGCTGGTGTTCCAAACTTTCTAATGGATAGGGAGGAAATCGTGACAGTAAAAGTATTTCCAGAAGCAACCGCAGTGCCATCCAGCACATTGGCTGAAGAAGCGTTAACATAACTAGGCAAGGGATCACCAGAACCGTATGTTACTGGCAAACTTGATGGGACTGGTAGTGAAGAGGGAACTTCCATGCGTATGGCATCCGTCAAAGTAGTCTTAACTTCAACTTTATATATATCGTTAATGCCAGAGCCGCGCGAAATAATTCCAGTGCCCAAAAAAGCCGACACTTTTTGGGGCTGCCTATTCTGGATGGTTATTGCCACCAAACCTGCGGTTGTTGTTGATGGCGTACTATTTGAAATGACAATGGTGCTCCCTTCTCTCATGTTTCCATTGAATGATTCTTGTGTGAACTGAGACATGCCAAAAGTTGATGATGTGGATACGTTTCCCTTGTACACCCATTGACCAGCAGCATGCCCAAAGTAGCTTGCATCACTTGTTGTGAATCCAGAATGATATCTTGCGTAAGCATCGTAATTTGAATTATATACGCTCGTAGTGCCTTGAGGTGAGACAGCCCCTGCTACAACTCCGCTCTCTGTTCCTCCTCCGTCTTTGCGGATTCGATACACAGTTCCAGGCCACATGGGAATTCTCACGACCGTATTATCCTTGATTATATAAGATGGAGAGGCTGCATCTCGTGTCGAAAACTGTGAGGATTCAAATGGAGCAATTATCGTATTTTCTTTGCTATATCTGTTATCAGATCCAAAATATATGATGCTCCCAGAAGATATTGCGGCGGTAGTGTTTGCACTAAGTGTCACCAATGTCCCAGATACACTAGCCACTGTTGTTCCGACAGGAATGCTTGCATGACCTACAAACTGACCACCGGCTATGTTCGTGTTTGGTGCCGAAATTGTTAGCGCATTTGAACCATTACTAGCTGATCCGGTGACTGTAAATTCCTTTGCTCCGGAGATTGTCTTGGTTTTTATCCCTAATCCCGGATATAGAGTGGGGGTTCCTGTGTATGCTGTATCCGCTGGGTATGGTATTGCAGGCGTCCACTGAGATGAGAGAATTTCCGTTCCGTGGTGCCACATGACTCCAGCAGATCCCAAAGCGGCGGATTGCAATTGAATGAAACCAGGGGTGTTGCTCAACTTGAAGGTTGGATATAAAAGCGCGGATCCGCGCATTGTAACATCAGTAGTTGTAATATCTGTCCAAGAAATCGGCTCCCACCAAGCTCCTCGGGATGAGGCATTTGCCACGACCGAAATTGTCATTGCGCAAGAAGTATTTTGCCCGACATAAATTGAAGAGGTAACGTCACCGAGCACTACCGTTTGTGTGGCCTCAGAAGTATTGGTCATGCTATATGCATAATCTGTGTCTACTCCGGAGAAGTTAGTAATCAGGGCGGTTCTTGCAGGCCAAAAAGTTAATAATGTTCCTCCGGAACTGACGGTAACCTTTTGTTTGACACCTTTCCACGGATGATTTGATGCTCCAGCAAGATTGTAGAGTGAGTACTGAGCGCTTCCTGCGCCTGTTCCAAAAGATGATGTTCCAAAAGCAAATACACCTTTTGCTGTCGTGTTTGCGCCTGATACGTAACGCGTCGCCGAAGCTGTTCCAAAACTAAAATTTGACGCGGATCCAAGAACTTGTGACCCAAATTGTATATTTGTAGTGCTTCCAGCAGCACCGCCGGTGCCTATGTTGATTGTCTTTGTAAACGGTGCATAGGTTGCATTAGTCGCTATATATGTGTTTGTGTTTGCAGTGGTGATCACAGGGCTAAGGGTAACCTCTGTTCCCCCATAGATACCTGTGGTTCCCGCAAATCCAGTTGATGACCCAATCAGAATGTTCGTCGAAGTTGTTCCAATTGCCCCCGTGCCTATGTTGATCGTCTTGTTTCCTGTTCCAGCGAAAAGATTCGCTGTCCCCCCTGCCGCAATGGAAAAATTCGCCGTTGTTCCCAAGAAGGAGAATAGTGTAGTTGGAAGACCTGTCCCTCCAAATTCTGCGACAACTCTATCTGGATATTGCAATGAGGCGACGCTCTTGTCCGTATAGAATCTTGCAATAAAGTTTGTTCCACTATTATCTGCAGCAAGAGCTAGCGCGTAGTTTTGTATTGCTTCAATCGGCTGGGTAACGTATAACCCATAGCCATTTGTAAATCCCGAGAGCGTTGGGGCAACACCCGCCGAAGGCGCGTTTACGTTATTGCTGTCGCTGATTTTGAGTCCGTAGGCGTTTACTGCGGTTCCTGTTGTTCCACTTTTAGATGGGGTTCCCGTGATGTGCAGTGTGGATGCTTCAGTCACAGTGACGGATGCAACACCAAGCGAGAGCGGCATTGGTCGCATTTGTGCTGTGGCCACATAATACGTATTACTTGCTCCAGATAATGTGAAACCGGCTGAATCCGTAGCATCATTTCCCATTTCCATGTTTAGTGCATACGTATTTTGCAGAGTATTATATGTTGCGCTAGTTATCGTTGTTGATCCCGCAGCTGTTCTTTTAAACGTGTTCTTATTTGTCCAGAGGTTATCCGTGGGGAGAAGATTCGTGGCTGTCGTACCACCACCAGCGCTAACCAAGGCTGCAGCTTGAGTTGAAGTGATCAGTGTACCGCTTGTTGTGGGAAGGTAAACGGTGTGTACGGAATTGGCGACATATCCGGCAGATGTAGAGGGAGGCACACTTAACGTTATTGTTCCCGTTCCATTCTTGATATCGATGCTATTGCCTAGATACAAGGACCTGGCATCAGTTCCGGTCAACGGCGAAATAGACAATCCGTACGAAGCACCCGCAGGCGGAGCCCACGTATTGATCTTCAATCCTGTGGACTCCGTCGTATCCGGAGTGATGTCTATTCCATTGAATGACGATCTGTTTTTTGCGACAACCGAAATCTCTGGCATGAGTTACTCCTATCCGCACTCGGACATTGTAACAACTGCAGTCCATCGCAAGGAACGCGCATTAGTAGTTCCTGTATTAGTAGTTCCTGTATTTGATTTTGCCTGTATCCCGAATATTCCCGAGGAATCAACACCATCAATAAGGGTGATCGATGGAGCATTGGCGGTAGTGCACCCTAAGGTGGTAAAAAGATTGCTTTGGCATCTGGAGATAACCGAGCCACCTTGAATGGTGGCTGGGCCAGTCGATCTTGATATCACTCCTTCAGTGATGATAGTCGCGCCTGCAGTTCCCATTCCTGTTTGTATCGCATCACTGGATGCGCTAATGGAAACCAGAATGCTGAATGCATAGGTACTGTTTTGCTTGATGATGATTTGATTGTAAACTGATGGCAGTGATCCAGCTGTGCCAACCCAGTCGGTCGTCATTGTGACCGTTTGACTTAGTGCATTCGTATACGCGGAAAGCACGTACGTGCTCATTTGGCTTGATCCAGCTATGGGAACGGTTTCTGCCCCATTTGCCGCAAACCCACCTGAGGCAAGAGAGAATCTTCCCCTTGTGTTTGAAGCGTTGGCCGAAAATCCCAATTGATAACTGGATTGACCAATGACAGAAGAATGTTGCGCTAGTGTTGCTTGGGGCACAGTACCCGTTGTGCTAGAGTTGATGGTGTCAGCAAAATACCCCACATAGGCGATGGTTGCCGTGGCCGTCGCTGCGGCGGTATATCCTGATCCTCCAGACACGACGGTAATGGCGCCAGTGGGAACACCATTTGTGGTCACACCGACGGAAAGAAGCGCGTAAGTTCCACCAGTTGCCACAGTGAAATACAATGTTCCGCTCTGGCCGCCAAGATATCCCGAGCCTGCAGCAATTACTGTGGCCGTGGCGATTCCACCTGACGTTACTGTGGTCGTGACAGTCAATCCCGTTCCTGCCGTATTCGGAAAGGTCTGTGGCGTCGAGTTGAGTTTGAGCCAAGGATCAGATGCTCCAGTCGTCCTTCTATAGAAATTATATCCAGTTGCAGATCCAACTACAGATGGAAGAATTAACCGTGTGGTGGGAGTGGCGCTAACAGTAGTTACCACGGCACTTGTTATCGGAACAATGATGGACTCTGAGGTATCTGGGTACACAGCGGTGTACCCATACAGTAACGAGACTGTCGGTGCGGTTGATGTGACGGCAGTACTAATCAATTGTGCAGTTGGCGCAACATTGAGTGTTGTTGCCCCAATGCCCACCTTTTGCGGATTTGTCGTAGTTCCCGGAATCTTTCCAGACCCAATGGTTATTGCAGTTGTTTTGCCAAACAGATTCCCTGTTGCAAGTGACGCTCCATTAAAAATGGACGCAGCACCAGAGCCAGTCGTCTCAATGACCTGATCCGACCCGTTCATATTGAATGTCCCACCATTTGCCATTGTTACTGTGGGATTGTTGATTGTTACTACAGATTGGGCAAGCGAAGATCCCATCGTGATGGCCGTGGCAGATCCACCAAGACTTATGGAGGTAGCGGATGTATTAAACAAATACCCTGTTGCCGCATTGGTCGTGAGGGTTGCAGCAGTTGAACCCCTTATGTTTAGCGAGGAGTTTCCGTCAGTAGTGCCGATAGTTACTTGGGAACTTGTGCCTCCAATTTTTATTCCATTGTCGGCATTTGTAACAGAAGTGAATAGATTGACGCTTCCTGTTGTAACGTTGGTTAAAAGATTTGCAATACCAGCGACATTATTTTCATTTGCACTGACGCCGTATATGGTTACGGCTCCTACTTCGTCTATGCGAAGCCTTTCTTGAGACGTGGCGCCAGCTATAGATGGAGTGGTAAGGAATGAAAGGCTGCCACCTAGCAATGTTGGCGCAACAGAGCCTTTTGCTGTTGCAACGATGCTTGCTGCTTCCAATGTGTTTGCGACTAAAGTTCCCGTATATCCCTTGAAGCTGAGTTTTCCTAATGTGTCTCCGCCAGAAACAGACGCATACGTGTCTGCGGTCCCGCCTTTTGTCCGAATGAATTTCATTTCAAATGCATTTGCCGCCGTCGTAGAGCCAAAAATATTGTCTACTCCGTTGCTGCCTAGGTTCATCCTTGTGGTGGGATCGGCGTTGTTGGCACTCAACTTGAGTACCAAATCCGAATGAAGTTCAAGATACGTGTTGGTGGGATAAATCCAATTTTTTCCATCACCAAAGTACGTGTATTTAAGGCCATTGCCAGAGGAAAAGGTGTGGGTTCCGGTCCAGTTTACAGACGTTTGATCTTCCGCAACGCCGCTGGCTCCGGTAAACTTTGCCCAGATGATATCGCTGGTTCCCAACGTGATCGGAGCATCGGTCGTGCATGTCCATCCGGTGTCCTTGTTTGCTGTGCCTTCCTCAACAAACACGAAAGCGTTTGGACTCACTTCTGCCCCGAGTGTTGTGGCAACAGACGAATTGAAATCGCTAGCACGAGTATATTGAAAAACATATGGATTCAACTTTGCGTAAGTTGGAACGTAAATACCATTCGTTGCCGCATTTGCCTGATTCTTGATCAGCATGCGGTTGTTTTCTTGTACAGTGACACCATCTATTTGAGCGCTTGGTGGTCCACTGGGTTTTATGAAACCAGACAACGTTGCGGTTGGCCGTTCTGAGAACCCAGTTGCTTGATTAATTCCTTCCGAGAGAGGGCCGGTCCAAGTCCATGTTGTCTTTGTGGCAAAATCAGTTGGAGCGGCATCATGCAATGCAATCTGAAAATAATGTCCCAGATCGGCAGTAACACTTTTTGCTATGCCGACGCCTGCTGGAGAAGAAAAATAATTTGATTTGTATCCGGATACAGTGGAAATGATGGAGACGGAATTTGTATATGCGCTTGGTATGGATATCGGAATGGTAAAGGAACCAGTATTATTGAGATTTCCTGTTGCGAGAAAAGGCGCTGAAAACGAAGAGGGTAAAGGCAAGTCCCCTGATGTCACCGTGCCGCCGGTCGTTGGTGATACGTTTAAAGCCGGACCTTTTCCTATGCCTCGAAAATCATCTATTTGAGTTACCGTAACACACGGCCCCGTCCCTACCCTGTGCAGATAGATCTTGTCTCCACTTCGATACCAGTCCCCACCCCCACCGGGTACTATAGATGCAACGGAGGATGAATTCACAGTCAATTGCAATCCAGATCCAGGGAATGCGGATCTTGAAGACAACACAAAAGGATCTATAGTTGAGGCATTTTTCCAGACAGCTGTTGCCCCCTCAAAATAGATATCTGGGCTGGCCCACGGAGAAACAGCACATTCCACTATCGTATGATAAGACGTATCACTGTCTGGGCTAGGCAGATACCACATCATCGGCAGATCGGTTCCAGGAGAAATTGACACAGGCGTCGTCGTGGTCGTATTTGGCGTGAATCCAAGTCCTCCAGTTAAAACGCTGATGGTTGTGTTATTTGTTTTTGTATAGGTAAAAGTCAAATCTCCAGCTGGAGTGCTTGCCCCAAGAGCTGTTCCCAGAATTTTTATGGTTGTTGCTCCCCCACCAACGCTTGCTGCACCCGTTGGTGGAACAACAACGACTATTTTTGTATTGCTATCGCTGTATGGCGCGTTGCTTGCTGTTGTGTGAACAGTAAATCTTCCAGTGGTATCGGTTACATTAGCAATGGTACAAGCAACATTCGAAAACGTCTTGCTCGTAACATTTGAAGTAGCGTTGTTTCCCGCAGTTCCACCAGTAGTAACGGCTATCGTAGTGCTGATACCCGGTACGCCGCCGGTAATGTTGATCGAGCCGGTAACACCTCTTCCTTCTGGCATGTCTAGACTAAAATTCATCTTTCCGGTGGAAACGCCATGCTGGATAGGCTGTGGTATCCCTGCACCTGTATGCACGAGGTCATTGGTCAAATATCCGGTACCCGCGTTAACAAGGCTTATGTTCGTTACAATTCCGGAAGCGTCTGTGGTGTAGTTGACGTACATTCCATACCCATTGAGTGGTTTTGGATAGTATGGAGTACCGAGTACCGCCACGCTTGATGATTTGAAAGCATCTTTTATAAACCACACCCTGCGGATTGCTGATGGATCGGTCCCAACAACCATACCCAGCACCGTGTTGATTCCAGCTGTTGCGGTCTTGTGAGCAGCCAAATGACCGTTTATGTTGGTTGTAGCCCAAGTAATAGCGCTATCCTGAGTGAATCCAGAACCACCATGGATAAGTTGAATGCCAGAAACCGCCCCGTTCAGGGTTTTGGTTACCAAGAAATACGCAGGAGTTCCTGATGATACGGGATCGACCCGAATAATTGATGGTTGAAACTCGGGATAAAATGTCAAGTCATTTGAGGCATCAGTTCCGCCAAGGGAACTTCCTCTGATAGTCACGGAATACTCGGTATCATTCCCAGCCCTGTTGACTCCCGGGTTCATGAAATCCCCGACTCCCGCCGGAATTATGTATCCACTTAGAATATTATAAGCTGCTGCTCCGGTGTTTGAATCTACAAAAACAATCCACTGTGTGCCGTTCGTTGCAGTCAGCGGATTTGCTATTGTCCCAAAGGTTGGATTTGGATTTGCTGCGTAATTAGCAGCCGTTCCTGTTGCATTGAGCGTACCGTTTCCGTTTGTAGAAAACGCTGTCACATTGGTCATGTCGCCGTTCTTGTAGTTACTTCCCGCATTACCAGTGGCTACTGATGCTCCTGTAATTCTTCCAGAGTTATCCACTTGGCTGATAACTATTCTCAATCCACTCCCATTTTTGCCCGGATTCATTCTTTGGGCAAAAATAAAAGGCTTTGGAGTTGGGGAGACACCAGTCGTCGAAGGATCCCATGCTGATGATACGGATGGTGCACCAGCGCTGAGTATTGATTGACCAGCATAATTGACTACAGTGGCCCACGGAATTTCTGCAGTTGTAGCTACCCGCACTGAATCATGGACATCAAGGCCGTTTCTGGCGGCAATGACATCATCTATCGTCGCAAGTGTTGATGTCTGTCTCGGCAAACTTAACGTATAGGATGAGTTGTTCGTCGTACCCACAGTGGAAAGGATGATCTTCCCAAGGCTATCCTTGAATGACATGGGGCCTTCCGAATAAATGGAATAGGCATTGGATGCGCCGCCCGTTACCGTTGGCAAGGCAACTTGCAATCCGTACGCTTCATCCCCAGCCGGGGCTGACCATGTAGAAATCTTTAGCCCTGTAGACGCATCACTATCCGGATTGATTACTGTTGAGTCTTGCGTCGTCCTATTGATTGCCAAAAGTTGAATGTTTGCCATTTTTATTTTCCTTTGCGTACATTATCCGGTTTCGTTTATCGTTGCCGTAGCAGACCATCGTATTGCCTTGTTCAATAATCCTGTTACTTTAAGAGCAATCACTTGTGCTTGGAAAGCAACGGAAAATCCCAATGCAGAAAGGCTTCCGCTTGATTTGGTTGATGATTTTGGGTTTCCAATGAGTTCGCAAACGCCAGATGTTGACTGTTTTACGAGTCCCGACACAATGAATGTTGCCGATTGAGTTGCGTAATATGTTCCTGTAGAATTATTTGCTATGTTTGCATTTGCCACGATATTGAATGAATAGATTTTGCCTGCTGGAATATATATCTGGTTGGCAGTGCTGGGAACGGAAATAGTGGTGTCAACCCAGTCCGTCGTCATGGTTTTTTCCGTGTTATTATCAGTAAAGCAAGCAAGATTGTATATGCCAAATTGACTGGTGCCTGCAGTTGACGCAAACATGGTCGAACCAATGGACACTTTCCCCTTCACAATGCCGCTACTTGATGATACCGCATTGGTGCCGTTCGAATTTACGCTTAATACGTTCGCAATGGTTGTCTCTGATGTTCTTCCCGGTAACCGTGCCATACTATGTTCCTCCGACAATGTCTACGATTGCAGTCCAAGTGACGGACATATTCGCGATTCCCATTACTGTCAATTTTATACTTCCAAGTGTAGTGTCTGCATCTATGTCCACATAGGTAGAAGAAAAATCAGGATCGGCCACGATTTCAAAATTTGATAACCCAACGAGTGCGGAAGTAGATGCCGCTGATTGTCGCTTGAAAAGTGCCGAAACTTTCCACAAAGCAGCTGATGATCCTGCATTGGATGCGACAACGGTGATATTCGTAAACATCGCAGTTGCCTGAGGTATGAGCAAGCTATTGGCTGATGTTGCTGTTGCGGTTCCATCAAGGGTTAGCGTTCGCTCGATATTTGTTGTCGTGACCCCGTAAATTTTCTTGGAGTTCGATGCCAGTGTGTGCCATAATCCTGGGCTGGAATCGGATCCGGCAGTGTGGCAGATATGTATTTTGCCTGATAGATCAATAACGAAATCACCGACTGAGTACTTGCCATTTTGTGCAGGAGGCCCGGATGTTGTCGCGCCCACATATCTTGTCGGCGTATTGCTTCCTGCCAAGACTGATTGCGTTACCCCAAGCGGGATTGACAATACGTATTGCGCCTTGCCTGTTGATACCGTTGGCATTTATCTACCCCTTATAGAGAATATTATATAGATTTCTACAAAACTTCCACGCTTTGCACAGCGGCTACCCAATGGATCTCTTTTGCAAGGACACCGGTTACGACCATCGCTAATCCACCGTTGATCGTATCCGCTTCTACAGACACGACAACGGCTTCTAGCGCAGCGTCGGAAGTTGATTTGATGTCGAGGATGCCTACCACAGTTGTTGATCCAGCCGACATCCCGCGCCTCGCCAAGCCTGTGAGCGCCCACATTGTCGATGCGGTTCCGCCACTGTTTCCGACGATCTTTGCTTCAAACATCCACGAACTGGCGTTTTTCATGATGGGAATGTTCTGATTGGTTGCGGCAAGGCCATCCGCGGTCAATGTGACGGAATTGTTCGTTGTGGTAACCCCGCGCAGGACTTGCATTCCATACTGCGAATCTCCATCCGTAACAAATTTCCCGGATGCAAACGTGAATCTTCCATATCCGGTTTGCGATCCTCCACTACCGAATGATCCGCCGCCTCCGTTGGTGATGACTGCAGCGGGAGAGTTCAGGCCATACAGGGTCACTATTGCAGACCATGTGATGTCCGTGACCGGAAGCCCGACCACCGAGATTTGCAGCGCCCCCAGCGTGGTGTTGTCGACACCTATGGAGAAGGAAACATCCTTTATCTGATCATCAAAGTAGGAATCAATGCTCGGGTCTCCGACAAGCGCGGTGGTGACCACAAAGAAGTTTCTTTTCACGCTTCCGGTAACCGTCCATCTTCCGCCAAATTGGCCGGACAATGAATTTGCCGTGATCACGATATTGTAGGACCACACTGAATTCGGAGTGATGACGATCATGTTTGTTGACGTGGGAACTCCAGTTGAATCACTCGTGAGGATCACCGGATACGTGCCATTGTTCGTGGTTCCCTTGAGCGCATACGCCGCCATGCCGGGGGCAGATACTCCCCCATGTTTTATCGTATCATTTGCATGTGCGTCTAATTCAGCCTGTGTTGCTGGATCATATGTTTGATTGGCGAGTATGGCCGCAGGAGAGTTCAGGCCATACAGGGTTACTATTGCTGACCACGTTATCTCCGTGACCGGAAGTCCGACTACAGAGATTTGCAGCGCCCCCAGTGTGGTGTTATTGACCCCTATCGAGAAAGAGACATCCTTGATTTGATCATCGAAGTAGGAATCAATACTTGGATCTCCAACGAGCGTGGTAGTTGCTACGGCTTCATTTCTCTTCACGCTTCCAGTGACCGTCCATCTTCCGCCAAACACTCCGGAAAATGAATTTGCCGTGATGACAATATTGTAGGACCATACCGACTTCTCGGCAATCACAATCATGTTCGTTGCTGAGGGAGTTGGCATCGCGTCGCTTGTGAGTATTACTGGCGATGTGGCATTGATCGTGGTTCCCTTGAGTAGGTACGACACCATTCCGGGGGAAGCTGCAGCTCCCCCGTGTTTTGCCGTGTCATTTGCATGAGCATCCAATTCGGCTTGTGTTGCCGGATCAAAGGAAAGCTTTTCGGGCGTGATAAGTCCATCGGTGAACTGCGGCAGAACCAAGGTTCCCCTGTGGAATTCCCCGGCAATGTCATGAACTTCTGGAGGCCAGAAGCGAGGGGATGCATGGATATGATCCGACCTTGAAACGGTTCTTGTGAGAGATCCTCCCATGCTTTGTGTTGCTCCGGGACGAATTTCCGATGGCAGTCCCGAGATGTCGCCAAATGTTGCGTCGATTTCGTGCACATGATCGGATCGGGAGACGGTTGTGGTTGCCGTGGATCCTCCAGTTGAAACTCGCGATATCTTGTTGGCTCCCAACCCATAGGAAACGGATCCCACTCCGGATCCTGATCCACCTCCTGCCTGCACCCACGTCCCTGGTGTGCCTGGGGCAGTACAGATCCAAAACGATCCTGCTACATCGACGACGAAATCACCCTTGCTGTACGTTCCCGTCGCCGGAGCACCATTCTCCGTGGCTCCCATCCAGCGTGATGCTACGGACAGGCTTGCCGATGTGACTTGTATCCCCGCCTGAAATGTGTTGAAAGCGGTGAAGATGTTGGGAACCTTCAATCCTGCGACATCAATCAGTTCGTGCTTGTGATCACTTCGTGCAGGAGTTGAGCTTTCGCCAGCAAGACCGGGAACAAGGACGGTGAGAGGCGTGGGAGTGGCTGGGGCATCAAGTCCATGCACGTGATCCGCATGCGCTGCAAACTCCGATGTTCCTTCGCTGCTTACCAGATCAAACAGGATCTTTGACGGTTCAATGCCAACTGAAAGCTGCAAGGATGCAGTGCCAGTTCCTGCAGTGCCAGTTCCTGTATCCGCAGTGGTTCCTCCGGCAGTGGTTCCTCCAGTGGTGGCTCCGCTGGCAGGAGAAATGGTCAGCGTGTCGGTGATCTCCACGCCATCTGTCCATCGGGTATCTGTCGATCCTTCTCCATACTTGTCATAATATTGATGATGATGATTTTCCGTGTACCATTTTGCAATCTCGGAGATCAGCAGATCAATCCGCTTTCCATCGACATAGGTTTCAAATGGAAGATTCGTTGTTCCAGTGACGGTAAAGGAATTGTTTACCGTCAACGACATGTTGGTAACGATGTTCCCATCCTTGTCGATGTTGTACGTTGATCCGTTCGGAGTTGTCCAAGAGAGTGATGTGAAGTTTGAAACGATGGATCCGTCGCTATTGAATGACCATGAAAGGTTCTGGGTGCTGATTGGCAGACCCGATGCGGGATCAATTACTCCATCGCGACGCGCCCCGATGATTCCAAGCCCGTCCTTGCCTAGTCGCAACTGCGATCCGAACGCATGGGAGAGGATGATCATGCGGTCGTGATCATAATCAATCTGCCATTTTCTTCTTGGATTGTTTGCATTCTTGGCGGTCAGATTGGTAATGTCGGGAAGCTCATCCGTACGGGCAATTTTCATGTAGGTTGAATCAGGGAAAACGAATTCCCAGTTCCCCTTGCTATCCAGTCGCTCATAGACGTTGCTGTTGTGCCTGTTTATGGAAAGTCCTTCTTCCGCAAAAAGAACTTCTCCTTGCTCCTTGGGGTACAGGAATCCTATGCAGACAGGTTTTGTTGGATCATTTTGCGCAAAAACCAGAACGGCAATTGCGTCAATCTCGTTGCTAGGATTTGTCGCGTCGAGATCCCTCGATCCGCTTGGGCGCTTGATCACCGGGAGATTTGTCGTTCCGTCCTTGCTGGTAAACGAAGAGGACAGTACGGCAACATTGTTGAAGCGGTTATTGAGAACCGATCCCATCCCGACACAATCAATGGAATGTGTTGCGTAATTTACCGCAACGACACTCGCGTACACCATGGATGGCGTGGCATCATGATGAACACTTCGCTGACCAATTCCCGATAACGCCGATTGTCCACCGAGCGCCTGATCGGCAAATGAGTCTCCAGACATCGTCTTTGGTGGCATGTTTTCCTACTGTCAGTCTTTGATCACGGTTCGGCAATCGGGGCAACGAGAGGCGGATTAATGGCGTCTTTTTCTGCTTGGCTTAATTTTTTCACTGCTTGGTTACCATATGCGGTATTCGCTGCGGCAAATCCGCCCTTGTCCCCGATTTCGAATGGAACATCCTTGCCACTGACAAATATTCCTCTTGTCAGACCCAGCTCGGTAACAAAATTTGGACGAGGAAATACAGACCATGAATGATGAACGGATTCGACATAGTACCGCTCCCTAGTGTCTTTCTTGTCGGAAAGGGTGTCTGTGCTTTTCTCCATGTTTTGTGAATAGTTCACCGAATTCCTGTTCTTGAATGATTTTTGCGCGGAATAATTATTCGTTTCATCATCATCAATGACCAGCTCCATGCCGACCTTTATGAAAGGATTTCCGATGATGCGAATTTTTCCGGCATAACACTTGTCCATTTGTCGCAATGTGTCGTACATCCATTGATTGCAATCATCAAGGAGGGTGCTGATTTCATCGGAAACAGCTTCCTTCATGACGCGATCCACGATGACGGTCTTTGTGCCACCACCTGCGGGGACTGAAAGTCCAGATGCAGGGACGGTAACTGTCGTTGAAACCGTTTTGGTTCGAACGCCATCTCCGTAGGATTTCTCTCCCGTGCCATAACCATGAAACTTGCCACGCCAATAGTCATTCTGGTTAATGGATGTTTCTTCTAATCCACTATTTAATGCGCCGATCATGAAATAATTTTTTTTGCCGTCTTTCCCAACATCTATCTTGCTAATGATCGCGACATGTCCATGCTGCTTATTGTCAGCGTGTTTGACGAAGAAGACAAGATCTCCAAGCACAGCGTCTTGAAGGTGATTGCCCAGCGTGTTTGCTGATGCATTGGCCCAGGCATCGGCGTAGAAAGTTGTGGTATTATTAAATGCTTTTCTTGTGAACTCTTCGCAATATGTCATTCCAGCCCTCAGGTATCCAGACGGATTCCTTGCAAGCTCTTCTCGTGCCCACTTAACCGCCGCGTCCCTTCCTCTTATGCCGGAAGAACCTGTTGTCGAGGTCGTGGTTCCAGACGCAGCCGTAGTCGTACTGGTTTTTTTCTCCGTATGTGTGACATAGAAATCTCCGATGAAGCTGTCTGCCGCAACGTGCAGTGGATCCAGTGTAGTGACACCGGGTATTGAAAATCTCCCCGCAACAGCGTTAACGGGTATGGTGATCGTCGTTCCATCGAGAGATTGAGGGCTCAATCCCTCCCAATGCACAGGTATGGAAACATCCTGAATTGCATTTCCAGATTTATCTACCGTACTAAAAATAACAGTAGCATATTGTTGGGAACCCGCATACATTCCCACAAACACCTTCAGATCTCCTGTTATCCCAGCTGGCAAAGGAAAATCCGTTGAGTATGCCGTTTGATGTGAAAGACGTGCGTGAGGTTTTGGCGTATCAGTGGTCATGGTCACATCATTGTCTCGGCTGGAACTTTGTCTTGTGTATGTTAAGTTAAGACCCGGCAAAATTATTTTCGGTGTTCTGGGCCATATCTTTACATCGATGACAGGAGAGTCTGCAGTCTTCACTTGATTGTGTATGTTAAGTTTCTTATTTTCATCCTTGGTGCGTGACTGGTAAAGTGTAAGCTCAGATATCTCTTTCTTCTCTTTCTTGATGGTATATGCATAGAGCGAGGATACGGTGGTTGTCGTGGTCGAAGCCGATGCGGTGCTACCACTGAGGTCAGGGGCGCCGACTTCCCCGACAACCCGTTCTTCGCTGACTTCCGCCTTCCCATCGTCTTGTGTCCAGAAAGGAATAGCTACGACAAGTGGCTTCAGCCCAAACCTCTTCATTCCAAGGAAATCATATTGCGGGTTGAACCGGGGATTGGTATTCAGGTATTTTCTTGGGCCAGCAACAAAGGTATCCGTTTCCTCCGCCACTTCCTTTTCCGCACTATCCCAGATTCCCCTGTCTGCTGCTCTCGGATCCATCGGAGTGAATCCACCCCATGTCGTGAAGAAATAGGTGTAGACATCACCTGAGTGACGACGTATGTTCTTGCTGAGAATTTCGTTCGAGTTGATGACAGACATGTAGGGATCCCGTTTGGTGTCCCACCAGAATCGCGCATTTCCATCATATGCCCACTTCTTGTCGTCTGTTTTTCCGCCTAAGTGCTCGGTTGCCTGACGAGGAAAATCGCCCCATCGATCTCGGAAAGGTGCCCAACGGATCTTGAGTTTTGTTTCCTGTTCGTAGTCCTCAATGAACATTTCCATGAATGGTCTGGCAATGTAGGTTTCAATGTAATTGAACAAGGTTCCCTTGAACCCATTCAGGGTGAATCCAGCCTGTGCCTTCACGCGCTCTGCGGCATTGTTATTCTTGGGCAGATTGACATCAATGGAAAATCGCACATTGTTTCCAAAATCCATTCCGACCAACGGATCATTGAATACCTTCTGCATGATTCCTTCAATCCACGGCTTGATTTCCTGAAAGACGCTTTGATCCAGATTTGTTTCGGAGTTTTTTTCATCAAGCGCTGAATCAAGGCCAAGGATCATGTTTGTTCGTTCCAAGGAATAGTCGGACCACTGTTCCTGTGGCACCCACAGGCTCTTGTCAATGATCAGCTTGGTGAGATCCCGGCCACTGATGGAGACGGTTCGTTGCGGTGTGCCATCCATATCCTGGGCATAGTCCTCACTGATCTCTATGGCATCAACCAATCCGCGCATGACAATCGGGGCATCCTTGCCGCCCGGTGTATCCACAAGTACTCTTCCCACGCGGATTTCAACAAAGTCGTTAATCTGGATATTTGAAAAATCCACGATTGCGGCGTTGACAATTTCCGGCCGCAATGAAATGGAAAAGAATCCAGCAGGTTCTGCCAAGGCTTTCATCACTTGGCAACTGAGTACGTATTCGGTAATGTCATATTTTCCCACTTGTATTCGCTGAAGAAGTGGAGATATGCTGGCATTTTGACTGCTCATCGATTCTCCTTTTAATGCTTGCGTCGTGGATTGATGGAAATGCGTTGATCTGGCCCGTTGAATTTCAATTCTGTTTCGCCAACTTTTTGTCCATCAGCAACAAATTCTACAATAATCTTTCCTGACACTTCCTTGCTTGCTGATCCGTCTCCATCTTTTCCCTCAAGCAATTCCTTGGTCTTGGACGCAGGGACAACGGAACCGCCAGTGTTTGGCACAAACATCTCGGGGCCCTTCTCACCAACCAGTGATGGCTGGTTGACATCCAAGGCCCCTCCTTCCGCGCGTTTTGTCATGCCAAGCAACATCTGCTGTTCCTTGGCAATGCGGTTTCTTACCCCAGCGCGTACTGCTTCGCTGCTGCTGGCGAAGTATGATCCCGTTGATCCGGCCTTGTATTCCTGTGCTAGGCGGATGATCTCTTCGGGCTCCATTTGAGAGACGTTCTTGCCCTTGAAGGCATTCATCAGGACTGAAGAGTTGGCACCATACTGGTTGGCCGTACTGAGAACCAGCTCGTCCACCGCCCGACCCTTGCCCGAAAGGTCAATGCCGTTCTTCTTGAGCATTGCCATGTGGGGATCAAAATATTTCTCCTTGGCATATTGGGATTGCGCCTTGATGAACTCGGGATCAGAAGCGAGCTGCTTCCACTTGGCCTCGACTTCCTTGCCGGGATTCTTGAGGTCCATTCCCTCGAACTGTTTTCCGTATCCAGTCTTGTTCAGGAATGCCTGAAGCGACCCGGTCTTGCTGGAGAGCTGGAAAGCCCCGAAACTTTTGCCACCGGCATCCCCCTTGCCGGAAGATACCGCCCCCGGATCGCCGCCCGACTCGAATGTCGCCGCTACTTTCCCGAAATAATCCCCGTCCCCACCGACATTTACCGAATCACCACCTCCGCCAGTTGCCCCGCCTGCTCCACCACCCGATGAACCGCCAGTCCTTGTCGTGCGCACGGCATTGGTGAATGCTTGATTGATGGATGCAAGCGAGGATGTGAATTTTGACGCGATGCCTTCATGCATGTCCTTGTTGCTGATGATAGTCCCATCGGTCTTTGGAACGAATACCTCGGATCCTCGCTCACCAACGATGTTGGTGAGACCGCCGAAAACGCTTCCACCAAACGCTCTTGGTGATCCTCCTTGTGGCCCAAGCCGATTGTTTGCTCCGGCGACCATTCCTCGAAGATTTCCCAAATACAAGGCAGCTTCGTTTGCACTTCTTCCCAAGATCTTGAAACTGTTGTCCAGCTCCACAGCGGATTCCTGTGATTTTTGCAAGGGATTTGTCGCGTCTTCTGATGCCTTGTATTGTTCATGACGCATTGTAGCCCCGTAGCCACCATAGTCCCGCTCACCGGAAGCGACTATCGCGTTGGTGAAACCTTTCCCGGTTCCCGTCTTGATGACCTCTCTCGCTCTGTCCAACCTTTGCGTGTCAGTAGTAAGCGAGCTGTCCTTTTCTATTGCCCGAAGCTGATCGTCCAATGCGTTTTTCCATGTTTGTGACTGGCCGCTTTGTGTCGCGGCCGCAAGAGCTTCCTTGCGAACACTACCGACGGTAGCGCCGGGGGCAAACGACTTGTCGATGACAGGACTCCACATGGCTTCAAGGTTTTCCTGCGCACGATCCGAACGCGCTGGGCCTTGCTTGCCCCATTCCAGACCCAGGATTTTTCCACCACCTTCTGCCCGAACTTGGTTCGCTGTGTTCTCCCGCAAGTTGACCTGTTTGTATGCGGCAGATGCGTCACCGCCAAACATAGCCATGTTTTTTGTCCCAAGGGCTGCAGCAACTTGGGCTTCGGACCCTCCCCGTGTGGCCAAATTTTGTGCGTCAAAATACGATTTCTCGTCAAAATCTGCGTCGCCCCGAATCAATTCATGAAGTTTCTGTTGATTTCCACCCGCTTGCCTTGCATATCCCTGCACTCTAGATCCATCGACTTGAGCCGATTCCATTTCCCTATAGGTTGCAGCCTCGACATCTTCTCTGGTTCTCCTGGTTCCTGTCCGGTCAAATGCAGTTTTCTTGTACTCGTCTGCCTGTCTTTGCGCCTCCTCCACCTTTGGACGCTCACGTTCCGTCAATGCGATGGCGCTTACCTGCATCTGCGACATGCCAAACATTGCCCCTACTTGCTGTCGCGCAATAAGGGAACGATTGGTATCTGCGTAGATATCCTGACCTTTCATCCGGCTTTGCAAGGCTGCCACAACCATCTGGCCTTGTGCCGATTGATTGCCACTCTCCATGACCGCCTGAGCACCCATTGGTCCCGCACTCTTGGAATTAAGGATATTGCCCCGTTCTGTCAATTTCAAGACCTGATCCTGCTGGACGGAGAGAGAATCAGTCAGCTTGTCCTTTTGACCCTGATCCGTTGTCTTGCTTAATCGGTCTTTGAGGCTCTTTACCTCTTCTTGGGCTCGCGCAAGATCGGTAGCGTTCTGGTTCACCAGTCCCGGACGGGCAAGTGAATACGCAGCCATCATTGCGGGATTCGATTGCGCCATTCCCGACATGGCTGATTGTTCCAGCTGGGCATATGCCCCGGGAGCAACTGAATGCAGCATGGCATTGCCAGTTCGTTGGGCGGCCATGTTGACTGCCCCTAGCGTCGTATTGATTTCCCGGCCATTGATACCCATCGCCCCACGCTGGGCCATTGAATTCATCATGGCTGCTGACGCCATTCCGTACTGATCAACCCGTGTCCCGAACCCTCCGGACGCACCACCAGCTGACGTGAATGACTGGTTATAGCCCTGAATGGACATCCCCGCGCCTGACGTTCCCCTGTTTCCAATTCCCAGCGCACCGGACGTTGACAGCGCATCGATATTCTGCATGTATTGTCCGCGGTTCATGCCCCCATAAAACGCGGTGGCCATTGTGCTTTGTGTCGCACGTGCTGCATTGAAGGTCGAATTGGGATCACTGCCAGCATTCCGCATGGCAATCTTCATCATGGTAAGGTTTTCTTGAGTAGTTGTAGCCAGACCCTTTGCCGCATTGATGAATGAGCGGTTCAGCTGTTCCAGAGATCCGCCGATATCCTTGATCTGTCGTGAAAATTGGCCAATATCGTAGTCTTGCTGCCGAGCTCCGGTTGCGCCTTCACGTGCTTGTGCAGCCAACTGGCTTGGAGCAACGCCTTGGGACGCAGCAAGTTGCTCCATAACCCCACCGGTAACCTTGCCTGCTCCTCTAAAAGCCTGTGTAGCAAGTAGACTCTGCCAACTCATTGTTCGTTATTCCTCAGCATTACTCTCTATTCTTATGATAACATCTTTGTTGTTTTGATAAATGCTCAAGAAAGGGTATGCAAAGAAAGAAGATTATTCATCTTTATTGGATGAAGGACGAAGGGATTCAACCACTTCCCATTCCTCTCCCTTGTTGGCAGCCAAGGCAATGGCTGCATCCATCTTTTCAACAATCTCCACGAATTTCCAGAACTCTTCATCTGACATTCCATATTCCGCATCCTCGGTTTTCACCATGTTGGATCCGGTTTTTACAATCTCATGTTTCAGATGCGGTGGCAAATTTGGTGATTCCTCCAGATATTCCGAAGGACCAGTCGGACGCGTCCTCTCAGGCTCCTCCCTCTCCGGACGTGAAGACGAAGGCGCGGGGGAAGGGCGCTCCGAACGATAGGACGGAGGACGAGATCGCTCACGCTCGGCAGCTTGTTTTTGAAGCTGGGAATTATCAATCGTGTCATCATCCGTATAGCCATACCCATTGGGAACCGGAAGGATCCCGCCAAAGGGTTTGAGCATGGGCAACGGAGGCATCTGCAACTTCGGATCGAACGATCCCCATTTGCGCACACCGTATTGTACTTCCCAATAAAATTGGCGCCGATAATAATCGAGTGATGCAGCCTCTGGCGTTACGCGCAGGAACTTTTCATCATCCAATGGGAGATTATATTGCTGCCTGTACCACTCCAGCATGTCGGACTCATAGACGCCACTGAGAGCGTCACGCCGAATTTTCCTGTCAGTTTGAGGGTCCGGATACACGAAACGAGTTTCGCCAGGACTCCCATTCGTTGAAGTAATACGCAAGATCTTCAAACTCATAGATATTCTCAATGAACTTGTCAATGTTCCCATTGGCATAGGAAGGCAAATACCCTGGCGATTGCGTGACAAACTGCAGCATGATGCTCATGTACGTCATCTCATACGTGCGATTGTCTACCGTGAGACCCTGCAGGGCAACGGCTACGGCTTTCCCGGCCAATCGCTGCAAGTTCATGTGTCCGCGCACCACGCCGATTGTTCCAGCGGACCCGTTGATTTCATGCGGCTTGTTGGGGTCATACGTCTTGGTATCCACGCCAAAGAGGGGTCGCGCCGGTTCGGTTGCCTTCGCTGCAATCTGGGCGATTGTCGCCACCGGGTCTGGTGTGAGCGGTGATTCTTCGTTATTCATGGGATCTCCCTTTAGGTGTTTGAAAAAAGTATACCACAGTTTTCTTTGTCAGTCGAAAACCGTGGTATACAAAATGCGCATGAAAGAGATTATTGATTGCTTGGAATATTTCCTCCAGTGGCGGCAATCTTATTGTTCCCATTGAGTCCGAATCTTCCGTCCTTGTCTTGTGCATAGAATGTGACATTGTGCATAAGGACACGGTTGGCATCAACCGAAAGGTCTCCACCAGCGAAGAAGCAATTCAGATACCGGCAAATGATACTCCCATCAAAGTTGTCCAATGCGGCTTGTTCCGCAGTGTACTGGGCATCAACTACTTCAATGTTGAAAACCTTTTGCGCCAGCACACGGTATGGAGCAGCACCATCTGAAGTAGAAGTGATATCCGCATTTGCGAGTATCTTATTCCAAGAGTTGTCAGTTCCTTTTTTGGAAGGATTTGCCCCAACGATGGATCCTCCGCCGCCCAATTGCGCGGCATCAGTCGTTGGGATCAATCCAAAACTTCCAGCCGAACCCGGCTCCAGTCCCATCGCCGCCAAGCTGGTATTGCGAACAACGAGGACTGACATCTGGATTTCGTGTCGAGCATGCATTGGTACATACTCAATGGTCTGCAGCTGTCCGACGATATGCACCGGCTCAAGTCCGTAATCATCACGGAATCTTGCGGACTGTGCAAAACCAATCACCTTGTTGTCCATCTTGAGGAGGACTTTACCTCCTGTCCGTACCCCTGTGTCCCAAATCTTTGCCATGATAGTTCTCCTTTTCCTAAATTGACACGTATTATTACGTACGCGGTGATGGCCGTGAATGCAACCCGTAGTTACCATCCTTATCCTGCGCGTAGAATGTTGCGCTATGCATCAGGACGCGGTTGGATTCCACCGATACTTCTCCACCAGCGAAGAAACAATTGAGATATTTCAGCAGCACATTTCCTGTGAATATTTTGTTTGGATCTACAGGAGCGGCATCTTCTGGCTCAAGAAATTCCATATCTACCACTTCAATGTCAAACACCTTCTGGTGAAGAACGCGATACCAAGTCATCGATCCATATGCAGGGATATCTGGATTATTGATGCTCTGATCCCACGTTCCCTGACCGGAACCGGCAACGCCATCAGTGCCTTGACGTGCTGGCGAGGCTGGCACCACTCCGGATCCGACTTGATCCGTCGCTGATTCCAGCAACCCGAAGCTGCCTGCCGATCCGGGCTCCAGCCCCATCGCTACCAAGCTGGTGTTGCGAACCACCAGCATGGTAATCGTGATCTCATGTCTTGCGTGTGTGGGGACATATTCAATTGCTTGCAGTTGACCGATGATCTGGACAGGTTCAAGGCCATAGTCATCTCGAAATCTTGCTGACTGCGCAAAGGCAATCACCTTGTTATCTAGACGAAGCAGGACTTTTCCCCCTGTCCGTACACCAGTTTTCCAGAGCTTTGCACTCATTACAGATCCTTTACATGATATGCGCAGTGATCAGGAGATAATTGGCTGGAATTGCAGGACTGATTGAGAATTCCGCATAGATCGCATCCCCAACGGCACGGACGAGAATGTCCTTGAATGCAGGGAACTGTCCACTACCAACGATGATCTGGCCGTTCTCGGCAAGCTGGAGCTGGGTAGTGATTCTGGCCCTGATCGTGTTGAGAAGATCTGGAGTAAGCTTCGATCCAACGATGTTTGCAATTGAAGCGCGAACCCTTCGCATCACCGTATCCGCACTGCGCATGGTCGAGATTTCACGTCGAACATAGCGGGTATCTCCACTCCATGTCGTCAAGGACTGCGCAACACTGTATCCGCGATTGGAATCGTACCGGATAACCAGTACTCCAGCGTTGATCAGCGCGTCGATGTCATTGAGTCTCGGAATGGTCTCCAATCCACGGACACTCACGCTCTTGTTGGTGAGTGGCTCGGCGATGTCTGCCTGTGCAGCAAGCTGTCCTGCAATGGTGGCTGCCGCAAAATACGGAGCCCATGTGATGACGTTTCCGGATTCGTCATAATCCTTGACTCCCGGCCACACCAGCACTGCTCGCTTGTCATTGAACTGGGAAGCGAGGGTGCTGACATCAGCAGTACTCTGCCCCAATCCCCCACCAAACACTGCAAATCTTTCACGCTTCCCAAGTGGACCCGACATGCTCAGGCAATGGGCAAGTGTTGCACTCTGGATGGAGGCATTTGGTGTCATGGGGACAATGATTTCCAGATCCTCAAGCTGCTGCAACTTTGCCAACGCCTCGTCCCAATGGGAAGGCTCAACAGGAGTTTCAATTGCGCCGCCAAAAGCATAGACTCCATTGTCAATTCGCGACGAGCTATAGACCTTGGTTGCCTCAATCAAGGCGCCAAAGATGCTCCCATTGAGGGCATCGACGAGCGCGTTGGTATTTGCCGAGAAGTAGGTCTTGCCGAGATTGGGATCTTCTTGCATGGCAGCCGTCGTGTAGACATTAGTCTTCGGACACATGTCAAGCTTGGAACTCGAAAGTGTGCCGTCAGCCATGCCCGGAGCGATGCCGAACTTCCACCCATACGAACTTACCGCAGGAATCATGGCCCGGAAGGTAATCAGCGGCGTATCAAAGGATACTCCGGTAATCGAGGACAAACTAAGACTTGATTGACCGGCGAGTCCAATTGCGTTAAGAATGGTGCTGTTTGCATCGGCTGCCAGACTATAAAACTTGGCTGCAGAACCGGTAGAAATCTTCAGGACTGGCTTGACCGGTACCAATGGGATAGAGGAATAATCAACCGTCGCGAAAGAGGTTCCCGTCAGTCCGGTGCCTTGAGCGGTCATATTCAATGTGGCAGCTGCACCGAGAACGCTCGTTCTGGTTGATGTGATTGTGATGGTTGATGCTGTAAGAGTGGTGGCGCTGGTCGACGACCTGAGTGAGAACGTAGCAGGAGGATCCGCGGTGGGCCCTGTTACGCTGAATACCACTGCGTTCACGAGGGAAGTTCCGCCAATACTAACGCTAACAGAATCGCCCGTCGCCACGTTGGCAAGATCGGCTGGAGCCAAGGTGCCGCCCGTGAACGTATACGTGTATGTTGGTGGCGTGGCGCCATTAGATTCTTTGTCAATTGTAGTGCCGGTAAGACTTGTCTTTTCGAGAACCTTCACTGAAGCAACGGTTACGGTAGCAGGATTTGTTCCTGTTGTTGTTGACAGGACATCGCCGACTCTATGATTCGATCCTCCTCCTCCGACTGTAACAACGGGAGAGGACAATGTGCCGCCCGAAACACTTCCGGTAAAATTAACCGGCGTTCCCCTCTTGAACCCGGTACCGCCCGAAATGACCGACCAAGCTGTTCCGCTGTACTTGATGGTTGCAGTACTTGTGCCCTGAGTAAGCGTTGCAAGGTCATCTGTCTCCCATCCTGTACTACTCACAGATGCGCCAGTGATTGCACCGTCAGAAGCCGTGGTGATAATTGCCGTGCCCGGAGTGGTGACGTTTGACGGGCCAGACTTCCCGCTGGCAGTGCCTGCCCTCTGCAGATAGTCGACCGTTGCGCTAACAAGACTATCTGGACCAACGAGCCCATTGTTATTCACTGCTCTCAAGCTGTCCTGCATTGCATTGCGGAATTCTGAAAGCAGCATCGTCTTTGTATAGGGAACGCTGACGGAAGAGCGATTCCCACCCCCACTGTCAGTAATTCCAAATACCACTGATCCGGAATCCTCTGTCACTCCTAATCGTTGAAGGTTGGCACTCAATGGAGATCCATACGCGGAACCGACAACCTGTGGAATTGCTGCCTGACCGGCCTTTGAGACCACGAAATACTGATTGACGCGAGCGGTCAACTTCGCCAATGTGTCGTAGGGTTGCAGCGGAATGGCTACTGGTGTAGGTTCTCCAGGTGTGTAAAGCCTCAGGTTGGCAACCCCATTCAACACGGCAATCTCGACAGCTGGCTGGAACGTGTATCCGCCCGATGCATCCTTCGCTGTGGTCTTCTGCGCCATGATCCCTGACACAGCCCCGCGCGGTGCGCCAGGATTCGTTGTTACTGTGCTTGTGAAAGTGATTGTTCCTGGAACAAAGGCACCGCTGAGCCATGTGGGCGGGTTCACAGCCGTAACGACACATTTCCCCGAGCCGAAACTCCCATTGTCGCTACCGGCTCCCGTTGCAGACAATACTGAACCCACCTCAACACCCTGTGTCGCCGCCACACTCAATACGTAAGAGTTACTAATACTACCATTGGGCGAGATGGTTCCTGTGCCCAAGGAATACACTGGAGAGAAATATTCAATCTGCGCGACATTCTTGCCGATCTTCGTCTGCCTGTACACTCTTCCATCGTGCAAAGTCAGCTTGATATCCTTTGCAAGGGGATCGGACGCATTGGTGGTAATTTCAAGATTCCATGCGTTCCCAGTGTTCCCCCACTCCTTCGTCAGGATGTTGATGAGATTCTGGTTTCCGGACTTGATGGACACCGAAGCCTTCGTCGCATTGCCAACGCGCAGCCCATACACACGGGAAGCACCGGCATTCATGGCTCTTGTGATGCCATAGATTAGCGGCAAATCGACACTGCTTGTGCCATAATACGCGCGAACGGCAGACGAGTCCGTGAAGACTACTGGCTGCCCAGTCTCTCCACGCTCGGACTCTCCCAAGATCGCAATAGCATTTGCAGTCGTCGTTGGGGAACTACTGGAGGCTGAATCGTCAATATACGAAGCGACTCCTGGAGCAACGAGCACCACACCATTAAAAGCAACAGACATTGTTTCCTCCTATCATCACTCAGTACTCAATATTTTTTATTATACGGGCTTTCTTGACCATGCAATTGCCTTGGCTTTCCACCCGGAAGGGGTGTCATACCGCAGGTTAATCGCTCGGGCATGATGGGTGAATCCACCAATGAGTTCCGGGCTGATTGCCTTGCAATCCTTGCCCCATGTCTCAAGGCTGGTGAGATCCTCCATTTCGCCCGGAACTTCCCACTCCATGTGTGGTTGTTCCGGCAACGGTGCTGGTGGGGGTGAAGCATCCTCAATCACTTCTTCAGGAAGAGGAGCATCGCTTGGGGTAGTTTCCGGAATTTCGGAAACGTTGGGTGAAGATCTATTTGTTCTGGCCATTTTTCAACCTCATATGTATCCTACGGTATTTTTTGTTCTATATCTATGCTTGATACAAAGCCGTTTTTCCCAAAAGACCTCCCTCTCCATGTGGAGAGATAGGTGCAATTCACGGTCAAATTTCGCGCAAACATCACATTTGGCAGGAAACTCTGATTCGGGCTGATGTCCGATCCACTATAGTGCAACTCCCCGATGCCATACTGCTCATAGGGAATGATATGCGTTTCGTCAATGGGAGGCTGCTCACCTTCCATCAATGCGCGAAGGACCATGGCATACATGACAGAGATCATGTCGGGATTTGGCGCGACAAGGAAAAACCTGTACGTCGCCGTCTTCAATCGTCCACTGGTCTCAAAGTAGAACTGCGGAGTCACGCCATCAGGCTCGTACGAAATGGATGGCTCCCCAGCCACGTCTCCGAGGAACTGTCCGCCGGGACGATCATTATCCGTGTCCATGGTCATGGCAACCAACGGAGGGGTTTGGGAGAGGAGAGACCACCCCTTGCCGATGGTCCACGGGAACCGCTCGTCCATGATCCACTTCTTGGTCATGGACAGGCTCTTCTCATCGAGATAAAAAAATATCTCATCGAGCTTTTGCAGGTTCTTGCCTGCCCGTATCCTTTCGTAGAAATCCACTACGCGGGAGTGGAATACAAATTCGGGCAGGGACATCTTATACCCTCATCGCAGACAGGCTGATATACGTGGCATGTACGCCAATTTGCGCCGCTCCTGCTGCATAGCCCTTTCCCGGCTTCACGACAATGAATGTATCAACACCCGTTGCAATAGCGGCAACTCGCAACACCCCACCGTTGAAATATGGGTCTCCGATAACAATCAAATCTCCAACAGCCCATCCAGTTCCTGCTGCTCCAATCGCAAGAGTGAAGTCATTGAGCGAAGAGCCGCTATTGCCGGGTATTGCAGTCAAGTTTATCGTAAAACCACTGCCGAATCCCGCGGACAGTGCTGCTGAAAAAAACCGATACGGATACGTTGTCGAATACCCATTCACGGTAGGAGCTGTGGCTGATCCGGCCTCCAGTGTTGTGGGAGACAAGGTAATGCCACCATAGTTGGAGATCGACGCAGTCAGGGTTGTTGTCAACGCAGGATTTCGATAAGGCTTCTCAACAACAAACGAGGTTCGTCCGGGCAGCTCAAATCGCAGGGGATAGTCTTTAGCAAGGAGAATATCACGAACGATAAACGGGGCGCGAGAAATCAAATACTGTCTCTGCGCCTCATTGATATCATGAACAACGAGACTGTTGCTGCTGACATCATTCAGGATGTTTACGGTAGATGCATTGGGAGAGAATGTCGGGTATGGCATTATGCTTGATCCGGTGCAATTCTGCACTGTCCTGAGCGACAGAGAAGAATGGCCACTCCTTCAGGGGCAACACCAAACCCGTTCTCGTCAAATGCAACCGCTACTCGTGCATCCTCGTACGTGAGACGATAGACTCCGCCTTGCCTATCGCGTCGGACAATGCGGATTCCTTCAGTGAATGGGGCGACTGTTTCGACAGGTTGAGGCGCTTGTGGAGCTTGTGACCCGAGGCGATTGGTATCAATATTTCGATAATGGGATACGCTAGGGATCTCATTCGCGGCTGCTTCGGCAAGTTTTACGGCCAATTCGGGATCAGCACCTTTTTCAACCGCCTCGATAGCGGCCAGTGCAATCGCTTGCTGCTCACGCTGCACAGTTTCCAATCGCGCTTTCATCTCTTCTGCTTTTTCTTGGGCATTCATTCGTGGCATATTCGCACCTCTTTTAATAGATATAAAGAATATTGCCGGGAACCTGGCAACCCAGAATGGTTCCCCGTTCCCGGCAATATTTCATTAGTGTAAGTATAACAGGTATTAGTTCAGCTTGCCGACATTCTTGAAGATGAACTGACGCTCCGGTGCCTTGAGAACCAGCGTATGGTACAGAAGCAGCAGATACTCAAAGGTTGTGCTTGTCGGAGCAAGCGGCATCTTGAGCAGCGGCGACATCTGCGCGATGCACAGGTCAGCACTGTTGCGGCAAAGCAATGGGGCAATGTTGGTGCCCGGTCGGAAGTTGGTGTAGTCAGCAGCAGCTCCGTTCGAGTCCGTGAACTCGTGCCAGTCAGCACCGGTATCAGCAACATATCCGACAAACTGCCATGTGGCAGCATTGAGGGCGGGTACAGACGTGTCCTGATATGTTGTGCACCGATAGATTCGGTATGCACGAGCATTGGCGGCATGAGGGATGAGCAACTTCACGACCACGGTGTTGTCAGGGCTGACCGCACCCGTCGATACGTAGCTAGCAGCGGATTCGCCGATATCATTGACTGAAGCTACCCGATACCAGTAGAACTGCGTTCCAAGCGAAGTACTGGAAACAGCATCGTGCTTGCTCGCACTTACAGCCAGCGTGATGTTATGAACAACGACGGACTCATCTATAAGCGTACTCCCTACGTTTTGAGTAGAGGGCGCCGTAATCCCTGGTCCGGACGGAATTGTAGTACCCGAGCCATCCCGAGCCGCGATTGCAAGTGCCAATCCAGGTGGCCCGGATCTCCTGTAATAGTAGGAGGAAGACCCCGCAGTTGTTACGCCCTTGTATCGCTTGGACACGGACACAATAGCACCAGAGGTCGCGGAGTTAGTTGATGTTGTCACGTTCGCGGTAGCAAGCGGCGTGTCAGACGCCGAATGGGTTGCGTATATATACGCGGTGTTTGATGGAGCTTCGGGTGCTCCGGGGTCGGCGACCGACAGTGGCTCGCCACCTTCGACTGGCTCAGTGAAAATCGACCACTCGAAAGGAATGACCCCGAACGATGTCGCCTGCCCAACGATGGACAGACCGGCGATGAGGTTGTTACGAGCCGAGGTGGTCAGGTCAGCACGGTCCACGCGCGACCCTACGCCACCCACATCGTTGCCAGCGCCGAGAATGGTCGAGTACCGCAGCTTGCCGAAGTCCTCGATGTTCTGGGGACTCATGAAGAGCGAGATGTCATTGAAGGAAAGAAGCTTGCCCTCACTGACCAGTCGCGACGCGACATTCGCGATCACGTCGAGCGTGAGCGGCTTGCCTTCAAGGTCAATGATGTTCTTCGCACGGGCCATTGTGAGCTGCTTCAGGATTCCGTCGTAGTTGGCATCTTGGTTAGTGTTGTCCCAGATATCCTCGTCACCATACATGACGGCTCTTTCGATGCGCTGCATGAAGTCCATGGTACGGCCAAGCTGATCTTCGGCAACCGGGTCAACCGACATGCCACCGAGGATATTCGTCAGCACCGCAGGATGGGTTACCCCGCCCTTCGTTCCGAGGAACTTGACGTACGCGCCGTTTCTCGACCAATTGCCCTTGCCGCCGGTGGGTGACCCGCCTTCCTGAAATCCGAAGAACCCTCTTGTCGAGCCATACGACTCGCGACGGTTCCACTGATAGAACGGCTGCTTGCTAGGCTCCTTGTGAAGCCAGCGGAAAATCTTGAGATGCTCCGCAGTCGCAAGAACGCTCGTCATGGTGTTGTCGAGGTTCTCAAGACGCAACGCAGTGGTCTCACCCGGATTGTTGTTGCCAGCGGTGACCGCGCCACCAGCGGCGATCTGCGAGGCAACGCCTGTGCTGAGTGCCTTGCGAATCTCGTCGACGATGTCGTCGCCTCCGAACTGCTGCCGACTCCAGTCGCGAACAATCATGTCAAACGACTTGTTAAGTGGCTCTGACTTGTGATACCCCGAAGGGAATTCCGTTAAAAGTGCCATTTTCGATCCTCCTTCTTTCTTTCTTAGACTTCTTGTGTCTTCGCGATGATGCGATCACGCAGCTTCGGGGGAAGCTGCTGGAACACTCCAACCGGACCCGTTGTCGGGCTATCGGTTTCAGTCAGCCAACGGAGCGCTTCCTTCGGGGAGTATTCCCCGTCCAGTACCGACTGTTGGATAACCGTTCCAACCAAGGACTTTGTCAGACGCCCTTCGATCTGGGCACCGGACACCATCGCGTATCCCGAGTCATCAAGAACGGTGGTGTTCGAACGACGGAGCTGCGCTCCTTCGGACAGAACCTTCCCATTCATCAGCACTCCCGGATTCGGGCGAGAAGCAGGTTCCTCACGGAAAGACTTCTGCATCGGGGCACTGTTCTGCGCCAATGCCGTTGCCGACTTGGCAATTCGCTCAAGACCAAGGGCCATGGCCGCCTGACTCTTCACGACTGTGCTGACCGCATTGGCCAGCATGGCGGTGCTCTCATACTGCTCCTGACGAACCGACTCGACCTGTGTCGAGATGTCCGCGAGGAATCGTCCGAAAACATTCACCATCTGTGCAAGTTCCTTGCTGGCTTCCACAACTTCTGCAACCTGTGCCCCATCAGGGCCAGAAACCAGAGCCTTGTGAATATCGCCAAGCTTGGCCTTGCGGCTACGCTGGAAACTCTGAGCCATAGGCGCACCTCCTCCTGCCATTGGTCCTGCTCCCGGAGGCATGCCCGGAGCTCCACCCTGCGGTGGGGCTGGCGGGGCTACTGGCTGACGAGGCCGCATGCCCGGTCCCTTGTCGTACTTGCTGTTGCGGGAAAGCAAGGCTTCCAAGGCTGCTCTTCTGTCCGACTCGCCGTTTTCGGGATCGTTCGGATCCTGATCAGCATCAGGGTCGTTGTCGTCATCAGGGTCGTCGGGATTTCCTCCGTCCCCGTCATCGTCATCATCGCCGTATTCGTCCCCATCGTCATCAGGATCGTCGGGATTGCCTTCTTCCTCATCGTCATCCTGATCATTATCATCGTCTTCGTATTCTTCTTCTTCTTCAGGCTCTTCGTTCCTTCGCATGGCCTTGTAGCGCTGGCGCCTCATGTCCTGATCATCGTCCGGACCATCGTCCGGACCATTGCCCTGACCATCGTCCTGATCATCGCCGTCGCCGTATCCGTCTTCTTCCTGGCCGCCGAACTGCGCCTTGCCAAGGCGCATGCTTCCGGCTGCGGTCGGCAGCGCAGTCGAAGACTCGGACTTGGCCTTCACCTTCTTCTTCGGCACACTCTGGGTATTGGTGTAGACGCCAGCGAACTTCGGCAAGCGGTAGTTCCCATCAGCCTTCCCCGCTCCCGGAATACCGGGCGGATCACCAAAGGGGTTCTTGACTTCCTTGGCATTTGTCACACCATCGCCGACACGGCTCTTGGCAAGGTCGATCAACCCGCCAACAGCACGGTCAAGGACTTGCAGCGCATCTGGGATGTTATGCCGATTAAGCTCCTTGTCGAGCTGTCTTCTGGCTAACTGCATTTCACTAACCATTATTTCCTCCTTAAAGATTCTAATTGGATTTTAACATACGGATATGCGACAAGAGTGCATTTGCCGCATCCACAGGATTCATCCCTCCGCAATACACCAGATGATCAAGTGCTCCTTGATATCCCTTCTTGAATGTATCTCCGGATTTACACGTATTTCCGTGGATGCATTCGCTATACAGCGTATCTGCAAAGGATTTCCGGGACTTGTTTTTGCGCCGCCCCCCAGAAAGGTTTTCTGTCAAGAGCGGCTTGGCGCCTCCAAGATTCATTGATGCCTCAGGTGCTGCATCAACCATCATGTTCTTCGAGAACAGCAGTGATTTTGAAAGCTGCGAAAAACTCTTGAAGATAAAATGCGGAACATTGTCATCAAGGGTATCGATGAGTACTGAATCATCTACCTTGAATCCCTGGCTTTTCGCAAGGACGCATCGTGCCACAGCTTGTGCATTTACCGGTTCATGCGTAGCGGCCATGTGCCTGACCATGGTCTCCATCAGGATATTGTTGTGCCGGACTCGAACGCCACCTTCTACCGAAAACCCCAGATGTCGATCCTCCCCAACCCCTGCGGATTCCTCAAGCGCCTTGCTCAATGTCCAGACGGCTTCTGCGCGAGGCATGCTTTCAAATAACAAGGCGCGGAAGAATGTACACGGCAGTCCCTTTGGTGTCGATGGTCCTCCGGCAAGCTTGATCACTTCAAGCGGCTTGCCGATCTGGTCTTCAGGGGAGTGGGAATGATTCCAGTTCAGATATCCTTTTTCAAGCAGGTATGAACAATCCATCTTGTCTTGCACAACGATTTCGCCTTGCTGATCCATGTCTTCGGTAGACGCAATGCCTTCGATGATTCTTCCCTTCTTGATATCACCCATCGATGTCGTGTAGTTTCCGACAAACGATTTGATATACGTGAGAGGAACCTCAAAGGTTGCACTTACTCCGTCCATTTCCGCTAGGCTTTTGCGATGTTGTCTAATGGTATCTGTTTGATTCATATATCAATTCTATCCCAAAATTAATAGGGGCCGCCATTGCGCAGAATGGCTTGCATATATCAAGCCAGAATGCGTAAATGGCGGCCCCTTCGCGTAAATGCGTTGACCCTAATTCTTTACACTACTAATCATACCCTATTCATGTAGTGACCGGGGCTTATCAATTTTGATTTTCGGCTGAAGCCATTTGTGCATTGATGGCTTGCACGGCTGCTTTTGCCTCTTCCTTGGTCATGGCTTTCGCCTCTTCAAATGTGTAGGTGCTAAGCGAAACGAGGCGATGCGCCGCTTCGTCAGACATCTGCCATGGGGGCGGAGGCAGTGCGGCTGCGTCTCGGGCAGCAGAAGTGTGAGCGCGTTCCATCATGACATCCTCACGGATGTTCTCCTCAAGGCCATCGCCACGTCCTACTGCATCCATCCACGCCCGTTTCTTCGCGCGGCTTTCTGCAATGTGCATGTAGAACGCAGGATTGCTAACCCCATGGACAACATTCTGTCCATTCTTGCGCGGATATGCCGCACCAAGGCCGGAGTAAACACGGGGTTGATCGCCTTCGCGGAGTGGGGGCATCGTGCATTCGGCGCGGACAATGCAGAGATATTCATTCCCTGCATTTGGTGCCACGTCAACGGAGGTGGTTGTGGAGATCATCCCTGCATTGCGGACTTCCTGCAGGACTTGATCGTAGGAAGGGCCAGAGTCCCTCCCGCCTGATTGTGAGCGATACGGTTGCGATGCGCCTCTGTTTGCGACCATTGCGGTCCTCCTGACGCGAATATACCATGAATGCAGCCGGGATACAAGTTACCCCCAGTTGGTCACCGGCCACGGGAGATGGATCTTTCGCAGCAACACCCGCAACCCAAGATCGCGCCCACGCTCCCATCTGGGAGCCGGGGGGTTCCACGCGACAAATTCGAATCGAGGCTCATACTGAACCGCGTAGGTCGTGCTTGCCGCTGGACCCTTGTTTTCCTTCCATCCGACCTTCTTTTTGTCATCACCAAGCAATTCGAAGTCTTCACCTTCTTCCCATAGCGTTTCCTTGCCACTGACAGGATTGACTTGCGAGACACGCAGGATCTTTCCGACAGGCCTGTAGATGAGCGTATCCTTTTGGCCGCGAATAAGCAATTCCCCAGGGTACGGAAACCCTCTCTGCCATGTTGGAATGACCTTGTCATAATCCTTGAATCTTCTCGGCGCATTTGGCAATGGGGAACAGGACATGTCTTCGGGAAGCGCAATGCCGGTTTGCAGCCACATCCTGCCTGACCGATCCGAATCAAGTCCGTGAATGAGCGCGACAATGGTGATGGGATCAATCCAGAATACGCCAAGGCCGCTGCATTTCCGGCACGTCAGGTCTGCTTCTTCCGGCCTTCCCGTTGAAGAACATGAACAAAGCACACCCTTGTAATGCACGACACGATCACCATGCCGAAGGATAAAGCGAACATGTTGCTGGATATCAATTGGCATGCTAGGCCCCGATCATCTGGATGAGGACGCCTCCGAGCTTGCTCTTCAGGCGCGGTGCCTCAGCCTGTATCCATTGCTGGTGCGCTTGGATCGTTGATGCATAGGGGCCGCCGGGATTGAACGACCGGCTGCTGGATATGCCGTCACGCGAAGTCGATTCGCCTGAAAGTCCACCCTGGTACCCGCGCCCTGCTTCCATCAGGATGGAAGTCGCACCCATGCGGCCAATGAGCTCACGCACTGGGGCGCGTCCATCATTGGCAAGGTCAGGCAATCCGAAGATTCCTGTGTACTGCCAGAAGGAAGGAATATTATGGCGCATGTAAAAAGGAGATATCAGCGGATACGTGTAAACCTGCCACTGCGCGAAACTTCCCAATGAAGGAACAAGGGAGACCAGTCCGCTCATCCGGTCAACCGTGGTGGCAAACCAGTCTTCCGTCACCTTCACGATCTTGTTGGTGGAATGGTACCCATAAATTTCATGCAGCTTGAGACACCATTGCTGGGGGAGCCTGAATGTCGGCCACATCATGAGGTCAACCGGAGCGATGAAGTCTGCCGGTCTGCCGATCCGATCCCAATGATCCACTTGGTGCTGCAACTCCTGTTGCTGTCCGGGATGACGAGGCAATGTGGTTATCAGGTACGGCTCCATCGGGAAGCCAAGCAGCGACTCCGCTGATCCTATGGCAAAGGAGATCCTCCTCTGGATCATCTCGTCTGTCATGGCCAATTCCGAGACAAGCAGGGATTCCACCACTTTTGCGCGAGGAAGGTATGCAGGATTGATATCCACAAGCATGTAGTTGATATTGGTCTCATCAAGGAGCAGGTACTGCTGCCTGATGGGAGAACTGATCGAAATCGGGGTTCCCCCATCCCATTGCAACGTCCACTGATGGGTGGTGGCTGGAGCAACGGGCGCGATGTAGTTCAGCGTAAAAACCTTCACTCCAGGAACCACGCCGTTTGAAACTTCGTCAATGGAGAATCCGGTGATGTTTCTCGGCTGGAATTTTACGCCAAGCACTTCCATGGCTTTCAATGGCGCTCCATAGCACCACTCATCCCGCATCTCCTTCGTGGTAATGATGGCAATGGAAATCAGCGATGTGCATTGCCAGTATGATGCCCCATGGGCAATCCTCACCCGATACTGGGAATGCAGTGCCCGTCCGATGAAATCCGCATCAAGGTCGTCTGATCCGACAACAAGCTGGCACGTGATCATCTGTGCCGTCACATGACCCTGATTGGCCACAACCGTCTTGGTCATCAGCGCGGAGTGTTCCTCCGGCCAGTTTTCCGAAAGCGTTCTCCTGACGGAAAAGACGAAGGAATCCCCTACGGCAATCTGTCCAGCAATCACCATTCCGGTAATCGTAATGGTCCGGGTATTGAAATTGTATCTTGAATATTCTGTCTTGTCTGTTGCAACGGTCATTTCAGTGACTGGCATATCATTCCTCGCTTAACGCACCGTCAAGGTCGTATCTTGTTCCGCATACACACTCGGCAATGATGGATTTGCCGATCAAGAAAATCTTTGTTTTTCCAGTAATCATGACTGCGCGATGTGAGATTGAATTTGCCTCAAGGACTGCATTTGATTTGATCATTCTTGCCCTGCAAGCTGGGTTTGTGCAAACGGCATTGCCTGAGTGGGAAATGTGGGGAATACGCAGACTTTTCTTCAGCCTCTTAACCAGCGCTTCCTCCTGGTCCGATGGATCCGGAAGAGAGCCAAGCTTCGTATTCTGCATCGTCGTCGTGTTCCTTTGCTATGGCTATTTCCGGCTCTTCTGAAAATTCCTCCTCTTCTACCTCAAGAGAAAGGGAAAGTTTATTATTTTCTATCAATTGTATCACTTTGGTGATACAGCCATCTGGATCAGAAGATATCTTCTTGCCTTCAAAATGCAAGACCGAATAGCCATGTGATCGCAACCAAAGATCCTTGCGCCTGTCCTTCATCATCGTTTTTGGAATCGAGTGCCAGTATTCCCCGTCCGCTTCAATCACCAGCTTGTGTTCAGGGAGAAAAAAATCGCATGACCAAGGACCAATGTTGGCTTGTTCGATGAAGTTCAAACCCTTTCTCAGCAATGCATATCGAAATTGATTCTCGATGTTTGTCGCTTTTTGCAACGCGGGAGATTTTTCAGATTGCAATGCAGTAGGTTGTCCGTACGATTTTCCTGCATTGCGTCCCTGATCGGACTGCTTGCTGCTCCGCAACCCCGATGGCGTTAACGCGGGAGCGTTCCGTACCCCCACCTTTCGCGATGTACGCATCAGAGCGCACCACTCTTGGATCCCTTTGGTGACCGACCGGCAGATCTTGCTCCGCGGATGGAAGCACCCTTTGGTGACCAATGATGCGTGGCGCCCGTGTCGCTCCTGACTTTTCGTGCGCCTGTGATGCCAGCCTTGTTCACGTCACCGTCATCATCATCATCGCTCTTCTTTTTCTTTTCCTTGGTGGGTTTCTCGGCAATCTTGTACATGCCATTTGGAAGCTTCTGCAAGATGACAAATCGTCCATGAAGACTGGACTTCTTGTTGTTGATCGGCATCATGACAAAGCTGTCCTTGTCGGGAGCATCCCAATCAGGATTGCCCTCTCCAGTCATTGGCATCATCAAGGGAGACTCAAAGGATGACCCAATCACATCGGCAATATGCTCCATGATCCGCCCGATGCCCTTGGCGTCCTGCTTCTGTACGGACTTCTCAAGCCTTCGCTGTCTTTCTTCAATGCTTGTTCTTGGCGATGAAGTCTTTGGCGCCATGACGGCCTGATAGGATTTCTTTGATCGATGCCCTCCAGATGTTGCTGCCCGATCCACTGCTAGTTTATCAGGACCTCCTGTCTTGATTCGCAACCTCTTTATGTGTCCTTCAAGCACTGACATGTTTTTTCTCCTTGCAGAATTATAATGAATTATAGACTGATTTCAGAAGACTGCCATAATGGCTTTCATCCTGATTGTAAGACCTTCTGTACCGGTCAATTCCCCGAAGACGGGGTTTTGCAGGCTTTGGCAACAATCCGGACCAACCGGCTTCTGCGATGACACGATTCAGAAGATCTGATTTTATTCCGAGTGTCCTTGAAATACGCTGGACGGAATCCTTTCTTCGAAGCATGCTCTCTATCTGTCGCAGTGTTTCGTCAATTTCCTCTTCCGTGCGCTGGATAGGCTGCGCACGAACTCTGACGGGTCGTTCAATCGTTTGGGCAGCCATGCTGGTTTCAGGCTGTTCCTCCGTTTGCACTGCTGTCTGCGAACGTGATCGTCCTCGTGCTTCCCGATCCTGCGCCAGACGTTGAAGCTCTGCGTTACGGGCAGCGGTCTGCCCGACTCGCTGGCCTCCCGCAGGAGCGGCGGCGTCCCTTGCCTTAGCGGCCTGAATGGCGTCCTCGAATTCTTGCCCCGCCTGCGGATTCAACTGAGCACCCCTCAATGCTGCTGCCACAGGCGAAAAGGTTTGCTCTGGCCTTGAAGCACGAGGTCGTTCGCGCTGAGGCAACGGAGCGATCCGACGTTCACGGGATACAGGTTCTTCCAAAGGTGCTGCAGCTGGTTTAGGCGCAAGCTGTATTTGGCCAAGTACACGAAGTAGTACGCGTTGTAAGTTTCTAGCAAAGTCTTCCTGAGCTGCTACGAGGCGAGGGCCGACTTCGTGGCTGTCCCCTTGTGTTGAGGCATTATAAATCGCCGCCTCGCGGTCTTGAAATACCCTGTCAATGCTGTGAACATTCTCAAGAACATACTGGAATTGTTTCACTTGATCTTTGAAATCAAGCTGCTTGAACTCGTCAGGAAGATGATTCCAGAAACTCTCCTTGCTTCCGGGAGCGTTAAGTATGCCCATGACGAGTCCAAACCGTTCTCCTCCTATCGAATCAGGAGGTGGCTCGTTTTGTGGAGCAACCGCTACATCCGCTGCCTGTGCGAGTTTCCTGGCATCTCTTTGTTCCCGCCGCTCCTCCGGCGTGGACCTGGGAGCGGCGGCCCTTGCCTTAGCCCTCTGAATTGCGTCCTCGAATTCTTGCCCCGCCTGCGGATTCAACTGAGCACCTCTCAATGCTGCTGCCACAGGCGAAGTGGATTGTCTGGCAACACTTCCTACTCCGTTACCCAATGACGGGGCTTGATCTGTTGGCGGAACAGACTGATTCAATGTAGCTGCTGTTGCCTGCTGCACTCCCGTTACCTGCTCAGTTGCTTCTTTCGCCAAGTATTCTTTGCGAAGTGTTTCGTACGCCTCTTTCAGAGTGTCTCGTGCGCTTTCATCGTTTTGGTTTGCCATATATGCCTTGTAGGCGTCTTGGGTGATAGGATGCCCTGCCAAGAGCCTGTGCATTGCTTTTGCGTACTCATGATCGGGGTTTTGGAAATTATCTTGTGCAATCTTTTCCCAATCATCAAAAGACATGTTGTTTTTAAACATTCCGCGCATGGGGCCTCCATGAGGATTTGGTAACGGATTTTGCTCGTTCAATTGCACGAGTCTTCCATTATGCTGGGCATGTTCCCATGCTTCTGGATCCAAGTTGATCTGTCTGGCTCCATGAAAGGCAAGCTTTGCTGCGTCTCCCAAATTACTCAGGACGTTATCCGAATTGATTCCAGTCAATCCTCGCAAGGCCTGTGATGCAATATGATACGCACCGCGAACAGGAAGACTTAACGCCCCCAACTTGAATCGGGTAAGCTTTCCTTCCCAGTCTCCCGTTTCGGGATTGACGGTCAACCACGGCTCATCCTTGGGAGCTGACAGATCATTGGGAATCCCTGGCATCAGTTTGCCGTCGGGGCGATCATTGAAGATGTTTAGTTGTTCGCGTTGCAATCCGGCATCTCCAATGACAGAACTGCCATTGGAGAGATTCTGGTCTCGCTTGAATGCTGGTTGATCCAGGCTGAGGAATCCCGGCCCCCTGCCTTCTTCATGTGATCCTTGATAATAATTTCGATGTCCCCCCGGAGCATTCTCCGGGTCTGCGGTTATCCTGTCAATAGGCAGTCCATCCGCAGTTGATTTCCTGAATGATTTGTATATCGTCGGGGTATTATCTGACCCCATCCTCAGAAAATACCCCGGCTTCAACTGGCCGTCCGCAGTCAGGAATGGATTGAGATCCACCGTGTTGCTTCCGTCGCTCCACATACCGTCCTCGATGTCTGGCTGGAGGTCTTCAAGCAGCTTGACCGAATTTGCCAACCTATCGTCTGACACCTTTGTTTCCGGAGCGGATCCGGACGGGTCAAGCAGCTGCTGCGCCTCCTTGGCAACAGTCCCGGCATCCTTCGGTGGCTCCGAGGGAGCAGTTTCGGATGGCGCACTCATGACTGTTGCACGAGAACGGGATGATTTCATGCCTTCCTTATGCGCACCAAAGATGGATCGGATGGCCATGGCGTAGTACTTTGTCAGTTTTTTGGGAGAAAGGCCTTGCAATGGGTCGCCACTTTGATGCTTGCTGTTCCGCACACCGGCGTTTGCTGCTTCCTTTTGTGCTTGCTCATGAATCATTCCCATGCTTTTGGAACCAAATCCACCGCCCTTTTTTCCCGCAAGCAATCCTCGGGCAATTTCCATGCTTGCAGCCTTGTTGATGACTTTCGTCCCAATCCCTTGGCTTCTCAGATACTTCCTCGCGTTTGTGATAAATGCCTTGAACTTTGCGGGATCACTGACCTTTGTTCCGTCCGGACTGTGTCTGGCTTCGGCGAGCGGATCACGTTCTGCAGATTCTGGAGAAAGCGGCTTGTCGGGAGTGGGGTCTTTTTCGGAAGGAACAATGCCCCCGGGAGGACCGCCTTCCTGCTCCTCGGCCCTGCTGGGAGGCCTTCCGGATTCCTCGGGTGGCGGCGGACTTGAACTTGCTCCACCTGGCCAAATACCATTTTGCTTCACTTCATCGGAAAGTTCTCCATCTCCTCCGGTTTTCTCCCCATTTTCATCGGCCGAATTCTCAAAATCACCAATCTTCATTTTTCCGCGCTGTGTTACACGATACTCGCCACGATCTTTTGCCCCTTCCTTGGGTCCGTGGATCGCGTCGGCAATCTTGTCGCCAAAAAACCTTTCGGTGTATTCCCTTTCGTCCATGCCAACCAAATCAGGATCAATCTGCTTTGTGCGCGGATTGTATCCTCGTGCACGAGCCGACGGCTTTACATAACTGTCAAGATCTCCACCGGGATGATCGCAATCATCAGCATCTTCGGCGGATGCAGCTTTTGTTCCTGGCTGCACCTCATCATTCTCATACTTCTTCTGCGCGTCATTTGTTTTTTGCCCTGCGATGTCATTCAGATATTCATCTGCGGCCTCATCTCCTTCCTTGACCCTCAAGTCACTGACGGCTCGCGCAGTATGCTCACTTTGGTGATCGTTAATCGTTCCATCGGGAGAGCGATACCGTTCATCGCGCACGGGAAATGAATTATTCGGATGATCCTCAAAGGGAAGACTTTTGCGGAGCGCCTTGTTCATGCGATTCAGGAGCACAGCCAATTGGGCGCTGTCACTCATTCCGACTTGTTCTCGCGCTGATGTGTATCCAAGAGCCGCCCTGAGTCCCTCGGCAGTTGCGCGTGGACCAGCAAGGGTCTCCAGATCTGCACTGGTGACCATTTTGCCCATTTTTTTCACAACAAATCCAACGGAGTTTCTTGGCGCTTGATTCAATTGCGAATCACTTGCCAATTCCTGAAATTTCCAAAGATCGGCAGGCAAACTTTTTCTTGTGGTCGATTTCATGTTACGCTCCATGCTTTCATAGTAACAAATTTGTATTGAATTTATCTCCCTGAACCACGGGAAGTGACTTTTTGGATATCTGGGACAAGTAGTCTTCGTCAACGGGATGTCCGGATCGAATCATTGTTGCTGCTTGTACATACGAAAAGACAATTGAATTATGAATATCCGCTGCACTTGCAAGCTCCAGATTGAATTTCAGCATTTCCACGCTGCCTACGGTTGGAACAGCAATATCCTTGGGAGTATCTGTCAATCCCATCTTGATCATTGCCGCAAGGACATACTTGTTCTCCGCGTATCCGGATTCAATCTCATCATCGATCCGCTCTTCGTCAAATCCTGCCTGCCAAAGATCACAAAGGGACAAGCTGCGAGAAACAATATCAAAATACAATGGCGATACCTTTGGGTTGCTGCAATCGCGATACGGGAATTGTGGTATTTTCTGTGAAAGAAATACACAGGTCTTGCACGTTTTCATCTGTATCAAATACCACCATTTTGTCACTTCTCCTGATGGCATCTTTGGTATGTCAACACGTTCGACGCCAAGGATTGCAGCGTATTCAAGCACCTCCGCACTTCTTGACATCATGTTTGCGGGAATCATGGATATGTATTGCTCCATTTCTCCGCTTTTGTGATTTTCCTCATACCGCTGCACTTGCCTGTTCATTGCACATCACTGATCCATTGGAGATTGTTGTTCCTGACTCGCAAATCCTCATACGCAAGATCAGGAAGGGACACTTTCTTGAATTTCCCTGTGTGCTGACGATCAAGAAACTCCATGGGAGCTCCCTTGAAGTCCGCAGAAAGCTCTTTCCGCGCAATTGACATGGGAACCATCAGTGCAGTGATCAATGCGGTCCTGCTCGGATCAAAGCAGCAAAGAATTTTCTTGTCGTTGTGCACATCAAGCGATGCCGAATATCCTAATTTCAATCCTATACGGGCATTGTCCACAAGATCATTTTCGCATAGTGACAAGGAGAACAATGGGCTACCCATGGTCGCTTTCTTCGCCTGGGAGAATTCCTTGGCCAACTCATCAAGCTTGTGACGTTTGATCATCTTGCCGCAGTGATAGTCAAAAACCAGAAGTGCCACAAAATTTTCGTTATAGAGAGGAACAGGCAACGGCGCTGCCTCATTGACTGATGCATAGATGCTTCTTCCGTCAATTGATGCGTAGGGCATGAGTCCCTCAAGGAATATGTTCTGTATTGAATCAACATTGACCCACTGAAAGCAACGGACAATACTTCCCGTAGGTCCTTCATACGACATGCCAAGTGAACGCGCAAACGAAAGTTCAGGATTCTTCATGATTTCGGGCAGCATCGATTCTGCCTTGAGAAGATATTCTATCGAGAATTTTTGTCGCGAAATGGAATACTTGGAAACTCCCAAGTAATTCTCAAGGTCATCGTTCCTGATTGCCTTTTCGCCATTTGCGGAAAGACCAGACATGTTGTTCCAGAATTTTGAAACAGTATCGAATGATCTCTGGCAGTGTATCCTTTCCGGGGTAACTGGACTGAACGAACTTGACTCAAGATACGATTCGATCTTTTCCAGGAGTTCTTCTGGAGAAAATGATTCTTCCTTGCTTGTTTTGTCGTATGGTTCGCGGGATGATGAGTCAAGGTCGCATCGATAGATGTGATAGAGCATCGCGGCATCAGTCACCGATCCGCAGAGCTTGGCTATATGAGCGGAAGCGTCTTCCAGATTTCCATACTTGCCAGCGACGGCGTATTCGAATGCCGAATGATGATAGATCCATTTCTCGATGGACTCGCACTCACTGCGTTTCAGGAAGAATTGAGGCAGCAACTTGGCGGCAAGCGCTGAAGAATAGCGCTCGTGATTGATCGCATGTGGCCCGATTCCTCCATCAAGGACGCTGCTTTTTCCTATGTCGTGCAAGAGCATTGTTATGCGAAGCAATCTTGCCATGTCTTCGTCATCCAGCTCCGAAGAAGGGCAATAGTCATCGGTTCCTCGCGGCTCGTCAACCATTTGCACGGAAAGAATCAAATGATCAAGAATGGACAGATCGCTTCCGTGATAACCCGAGGACGTGCGAGAGATTGAGGGGAAGTGATACGAAATCCAACGCCTGACCATCTCTTTCTGGAACACGATCATGGAGGCATCCGGAGAAAATGGCAAGGTCTCATCTTCCCGCTTGTCCTTGGTGAGGGAAGAATATCCATCTGATCTTTGTGCAAAATACGCCGAAGAAAGCTGATCGTTCTTGTGGTTGCGTAATCCTTCCCTGCACATCCATAGCATGAAATCTGGCAAGTATCCGCAGAGGATGTCACCGATTGAGGAGTATCTTGGATAGTTTCCCGGTTGTACGCTATATGATGGTTGGTAAATGCATATTTCCTGCCCGTATGCATTCTTGCATGTAATCATGAATGAGAACAGGGAATTGAAAAATGTCTTTTCTTGGGCAATCATGGATTCATAATATGATTTATGAGATATTCTTCCAATTAGATAGACATCATACGAGAGTCCGTATTTCAACAGCGAGGTACGAAGCAAGGGGAAAAAATCACCCGCGCAGAATGTGTTATCGCTCTTTTCCTTGACTTCGGTAATGATGGATACTTGCAGTTCATTTGTCTCGTGTGCGCTCAACTGGGTGTGTATGTTTGCGAGGAGGGACTGGATATGCGATTGACTGAACAACTCCTCACGATCCTTCTTCTTCTTGGCACGGAAGAAATTTGAATTGAATTGCTTCTGGCAAGAAGCAATCACATCCCGCCATGATGCGTATTCGGAGAAATGACTTTGATCAATGGTTTGGGATTCAAAGAGCTTCAGCGATCCAGTGAGATCTCCACGTATCCGGCTCATGTTCGAGTTTTTGTATATGACGGTTGATGCTGCGTTCATGTGATAGGATATGGAACTTTGCGGAAGGCTATCCAATGGCGCGTAGTCATCAGAGGGGAGAATGTCTCCCATTTCAAACGCAGGCCGCAATCGAACTCCATCACTTGATGAGAAATTCATGGGAACATGACTGACAAGGCATTCTATTTCGCTGTAATCAGGCCCATCCGGCACTCCCATTGCTTGGGCAAGTGCAACCTTGCCGATGAATTCCATGCTGTCCTTGTTTTGTGGCTGTATGCGCAATTCATCGATATAATTGAAGGAATCGGAGAAGAGCGTGACTTTCATGCCTCGCCCCTTGGGGAGCGTCATGATATCCACATGATAATTGAATGAATCATGCATGATCCTCAATACGCCGTCATTGGCATGGATTACCCGGACTTCCTTGTCAAACTCTGCCCAAAGAAGAAACCTTGAGATGTCAGTTGTGTATGCATCTTCCTTGTCGCGCGAAAAAATGATGTAATTTTCGGGAAATGCCGCTTGTCCCATTGCCATTGACGGTGTTGATGACAACCGTCCTGATATCCTGAAGGAGAGCCACGGATTTCCATTTGGAGGAACCTCACATGATTGCGGCACCGAAAGACCCATGGCAGCCGCAAATCCATATGCAGCCAGCTCGGAAGCAATATATCGCGCCAGAAAAATGTTGAGATGTGCTTGTGCCGTCCTCAAGATGGCAGAGGGACGAGAATCATAAGTGATCTCTCCGATCTTCTTTGTCTTCCCGAGGAATATCTCAATCTTTGTGGATTGCTCCTGGTCAAGAGGAGAGTTGCCAGCGGTGACTGATGCGAAAAACCATGTGATTTTCTTTCGTGGATGCTGAATGAACAGTCGCTTGTTTAGCTCGCCATTCTTTGATGATGATTGCTGCCACAATTCGGCATTGCCCGTGAACGGCTTCAGGTACCTTGCCCACGCATCAGTCATGCTGACGTGATCGTTTTTCCTGATTGAACCATCACTTGAAAAAAGCATGGATTCATGCACGAGTTCACAGCTCAGGATTTTTGACCCCGAAGGAAGCGCATCGATATGCATTGGGACAAGAAGAAATGGATGCACGGACGTTCCGGATCTCGTTGCCGACGCATTCGTGAATTCAACGGAGGATTGTTTTCCGTATCTCCATTCATTTGATTGTCCGTATGAGCCTTGTCCATGCGGATAGGTATTGTCAAGTCCCTTGAGCAACGAAGGATGTCGATACGGCAAGGATATCTTCTTTTCTCTGCTCAATCGATCCATTTCAAGTTTTGTATGTCGGTACATGTTTCGTGTGGCATTGGCAATGGATGCCATGAGTTCCCTGGTCATCGATGGAGAGAACACTTGAAGCATCGTATGGATATCATCGGATCGGATCACTTTCTTTCCCGAATAACAATAAAGTTTTGCGTAGCCATTCAATTTTTTTATGAAATTTCCCACTGCCCTTTCATGATGGTGTCCCCTTGCAAGCAGTTCTCGCATGACAACCTGGAATTCTTGCGATATGCGATTGAGTTCCATGCTATCAATTAGTGGTTGAGGAAGGATGTCATCAACAGGGATACCCATGAACAAGGCAGATTGCAGAATCCACGCTCTTCTTGCCAACCCTTCATGATCTCTCTCAGGAACATGATCTTCCTGTGGTTCGAACTGATCCGGAATTTCTATTGCGGATTTCATCAGTGCTTGCTGCATCATTCACTCCAAACTCTCTACCGTATGGCAGAAGGATAACGCCATATCATTTTTCCTTTGTGACATGGCCAGCAAGCCAATGGAGAGTGATCGGGGAGAATATGATCAGGAGCATGTCGAATGTCATTGCTCATGTCATGATGCACAAACCACGCAGCCCGATGTTGTTCATGGGCAAGATACTCAGACACATCGGTAAGCAATGCTCCCTCAATATCCTTGATGCTTGAAGGTCTCTTTGTGATCATTACGGGATGATTATTTGCATCAGAAACTACAAACAGGATTCCGCCGGATGACTCATGCGTCGTTCCCGTCAATGTGGTGTTCGGGAATGACATGTCATATTCCTTGGGTTTCCTTGATGATGTCCTGACGGTTCGGGATTCTTTCTTCAGTATCTTTCGTATCAACTGAGAAAGCTTCCCGACATTGTTGTGTGGAACATCTTCTCCGTTGATAATGATAACATCCTTGATGTCGTGTTGCGCGGCTAATCCGTGCATTTTGGTCGCCTTGGCGCCCTTGATGTTTGTTTTCTGACGCGAAAGGGCATGATGAGGATGCAGGGAAGAGAAATCTCCCGAAACATAAAGCGGCATTCCGTTGACTTGAATGGCCCAATGCCCATATCCGTTGGCGCTGTTTTTGCTGGTTTCCACCATTTACCTGCCTTTGCTGTCAAATGCTGCCTTGCGGACAAAGAATGTAACCTTGCGGCTCTTATGCAACTGCGCCTGCCGAGGGGGCGGTTTTGGAGCCCGTGTCTTCGGAACATGGTACACGATTCCGAATGATTTTCGCAGCCTTGTCTTGAAAACCTCCATCTGCGTGTCAACGCTGTCGGGATCTTGCTGCCCCGCGCTCAGCTCCGTCGCCCAAGCGCTGAAGGATTCTGGCTTCAGCGGCGGGAAATCCGTTGCGGCTCTTATTTGTATGGACTCCGTCATTGTTGATGATTTCTGCTGGGCAGATCGCGCCATTTTCCTGCGTTCCGATTGTGGCCACGCGTGTTTTGTGAATTGCTTTGTTGGTTCTCCCGTTGCTGACTGTATTTGAATGGCCCTTGGTGCCTTGAGATCGATGAACTGATCTCTCCAGAAGTCCAAGGAAAGTTTTCCGTTGAACGCTTCTGATCCGGAAGAGATGCATTGGTATGCCTCCCTTGCCTCCAAGCGAAACGCATTGAATGCTTTTTCAATGAGGTTTGTCTTGGTGGTTTCGTCATTGATCGCTTCAATGATTCGTTTCTTGTCTTGTTCAAGTCTTTCCAGCTTCAGTGTTGACTCAATCTCCTCATCTGGCGTCAGATTCCCACTCCTGACGTTTTCTTTGGTAAGCGCAATGTCCGCAACTATTTCATCTCTCTTCTTGAGCAGTGAAGAAGAAAATGAAATAGATGAACCTGACGTTGCGTCTATGCAGAATAACGACTGGTCGCCGTTTTTCTTCAAATACGTAAATAATGGCGATCCCCAAGAAAACAGTTCGCCCAATATATTCGTATCCAGTCCGACATTGACTGGCTTCCAATGATATGTCATGAAATCTATTATCGCATTAGTTACAGGAATGACCTGCTCTTTTGAAATGGCATCTTCAATGGATGTCCCACCCCTGCTTATTCCCTTCAGTTGTTTTATTGACAATGTATCAACGGTCGGTTCGCTGAGAGGATTTTCACCAAAAACTTTGCTCACTCGCGGACTTCCCAATAGCATTGACTCATTTGGTGTCAATTGTTCAATGAATGCATTGCGATCTTTTTCTCGTTTGCGCAACGCGGAAGACTCATCGAAATAATTGGTCATTCTGGCAACTGTAAACTTTTGTCCATCTCCGGTTGCCTTCTTGAGTTGCTCATTGATAAAAAATTGTCGTAGCAATGAAGATTCCAAGAGAGCCACATATCTTCTCATGAGATTTTTTTGAGAACTTGATTTCTGATGGTCGTCAAGATTTTCATACCATTGGAAATAGGAAATGTTCTTTTTCCCGCTTCCAGCAAGTGAGTTGTCAAGAGAATACGATGGAATAGGATAATCCTCATCTGATTGAAGTTGCGCTAATGTGTCCTTGTACGCCGCTAGAACAGGAAGTGCTTTTTGCAAATACAATTGCCCTTGTTCAAGCGCAGATGCCGCCTCATCTATGGAATCCTGATTTTCAAAATCTATGTCAAGAACCTCAGGACTGTGCGTGATTTCGGTAAAGAAATCAGGGTTCTCAGGATCAACGTTTCTGAGTTTTTCTGCGCTATCGACTGCATCATCAAAAGCTTCCCATTCATTTTCGTCATTCATTATCTCATCCATGGAATCAAGCATTTTTTTCTTGTCTGCAACGATTGCCAGTTCTTCAGTGGTCATTGACGCGCGTATTGTTGCGGCGCGAACATCGACTTGCTTGGACAGAGTATCGGTTAGTTCCTTCTTCTTTGCTTCAAGATCTCTTTTGGTTGCTGCGCTCAGCAGGGGCATCTCCAAGTCACGCTTTACCTTTTGAATCTCTGATTCAAGCGTAAAAATCCTCGTTGTCATGCTGCGGACACTATTGGAATCGGAAATGGTTGGGGAAGGTGTTGAAAGTGAAGTTGGAACAACGTCTCTGTACGTCAATGCTTCAGATGTCGAATCGATTGATGCATCTTGAAGGGCGCGTATTTTGATGAAAGAACAATCTTGCGCAAGCTTTTTATCCTCATCGCCAAAATCCTTGAATAACGATGCTTCCTCTGGAGCATGCACTGTATATGGTGATGGCGAATTTTTTTCCGCAGTCTTGATTTCTTCGTCCCTCTTGGCTTCATGGATTGCATTGATATACATTCTTGCCCAGACGAGTGCCCGTATTTGCCTATCTCGCAAATCCTTCTCGCTGGACAGTGATCCTTGAGCTCCTCCGGATATTGCATCGAGAGCGATCTTTTCAAAGATATCCTTATTTTGCGACTGCATAATCTTGAATGTTGATGAATCACTTGGAAGAAACCATTGGGCATTGGATGGCAGTCTGGTCGCTCCCTTTATGTTTGCTGCATGCCCGATAGCAATTGCGACCGCTTTTTGGTATTCAGCCATTCTTTCTTTTTCATTGGCATTCAATACCCCAAGACCTTCGTCAATTTGTTTGCCCATCGGCGTTCCGATATATACATAATGGGAAGCGCTTCTGTCTTGAGGTTCGTTTTTTTGATCACTAGAAAAAAGAGCGCTTTCGTCAATCAACTCCTGATCGGATGATTTTCCTCCTGTCAGCCCAAAAAATATCCTGTTTATTTCTTGATGTCGAGATGCAACCAGAGCATAGGCAGTCGGATTTAGTTTATTGGGAACGACAAGGTTTCCTTGTGTATCTTTCATTCCATCAAAGGGCATCTTGGTCGCTTGCCATACGGATCCTGGGACAAAGACAAACTTTGTATCTTTGGATTCCGTTATGCCTGATTGATCTACAATATTTGATTTTGAGATATTTGCAATCGTTGACTCAAAGCCGATTTTCCTTTTTACCGCCCCAAACGAAATATCCAACGACGCAATCAGGTCAAATGCTGACGACAGATATGCCGGTAACGTAAGTAACGTAGTTCCTGCTGAGATTCCCAAGGATTTCTTGATGGATACTGCAAGCGGATCTGTCTGTACTCCATTTGATGAAGCCAATGGACGCATCTTTATCATGTTTTCCTGGCCATCATGTCTGATATTTTCCAAGAAAACAAAATTGCTTTTTGCGCGGGAAATGGAATCCTTCAAATCAGATAGCGTTTCGTACAAGCTTCTTGGTCCCTTGCTGCCTTGGGACATCATTCTCTTGATAGTCTCCTGCATTTTTCCCGCCAAGGAATTATTCATGTGCGAAAACGCATCTGAATTCTCGGCAACATGTCCCGCAAGCAGAAGCGCAGGAGCCGAGCCACCCAAGACCTTTGTCGCTTCTGCCATTCTTCTCCGTACATCATCTTTTAATGCGTATGAATCCTGAGAAAAATTTGCATCTCTTCCCATCCAGAAAAGATTGTCACGAAACATCGCCCATCTTGTGGCCAACGAGACCACCACAGGATTTGTTGCTACTCCATCACGAGTGTATTTGCCATCCAGCAGTGTTTTTTTACCACCTATCTCTGTCAATATGTCGTTTGCCACATTTCTGAGTCCATCAGACATGTTGGTTTGGCTTGATAAAAGATCAGCAATTTGAATATCATGCCAAAGTTGAACATCTGACATGTTATTCTTGAAAACAACATTTTCTTGAAAATTGTCAGCAGACATTGTCCCGGCCTGTACATTTTTCAGCGAATTGAAAATTCTTCCCTGTTGCAAGAGTTTCATAAAATTGCCATCATACTTGATTGTGCTGGAATTCGAAGGAGTAGCAATAAGGTGATAAAGTGTGCTTGTTTCTGGATTTTGCAAAGTGGCAAAGGGTCCTCTTTGTGTTTTGTCCCAAAGAAGCGAACCAAAAAGCAAGGCTACAGCGTTTACATTCATTTTTCGAGATGATAATTGATTAATACCGGCCAATCCCGTCAATCTGGTTGCGTCTCCATATATTCCGCGATCCTTGTCGAGAGGAGTATGGTCTGCAGCGGCTTTTACCTCCCCACCAAGAGCCTTGAATAACATCAGCATTCCGGACTGAGGGGAACTTCCTCTCTGCTGATGTGATGCTTGATATCTGATGTTGGGATTTGCAGATAATTGCTTGTTTCTTCTGGTAGTTTGCCCTATGCTTTCCAACGCAGGCGCAGGAGGCCACGCTTCTCGGGAGCCAATGGTTTGTGTGTGTGCACGAAGGCTCTCGATGTACTCATTGATCTGCTCTATCGGTATTTTAATGGGATCGTACTGGGAAAGATCTCGTGCACTAGATAGACGATCACTTACTGTTCCTCTGGCTGTGGGCAGCAAGCTCGGCTGCAATGTTGTGGATGAAAGATGTGTATGAATGAAGTCGCCAAGATTGTCTTCCTGTCTTGTCCTCAATGTGGCAAGACCGTGAGATTGCGGTGCTGTAGTCAAGGGTATGCCAATAGTGCCAAGTTTTTTACGACTTGCGTCCAGCAATTTCATTTCGGACGTTTCTTCTGCTGTCCGATCCCTCTTTTTCTTCAATTCCTGATATCTTGCATTGTTCTGCAGCAAGGTTGAAAGCCCACTTGCATGTCTGGTCAATTCCTGATGAATTGACGTTGCCTGATGGGATGCAAGGAGATTGCTAGCCACATCTGTGGCTAGCATGCTTATGACTCGTTGATAGTTCATGTATCCTTCGCCGAACACACCTCTTCCTGAATCAGTTCTTGATGCGGAAAGACTTGTAAGCGCAGGAGATCTTGGCACTTCATACACGAGGCTTCCAACAGGAACTATCAATGGATCTGCTGGTTTTCCAGATGCATCAGTTTGCTGTTGTCTGTGAAACAACATCACGTGGAACTTTGCCGTCGCTTGATTGAATTCGCGCTGATCCCTGCTCCTTCCCAAAGCTTCATTGTCAGCAAAGGAAATCGACACTTTTGCGAACAAATTCGGGAAAAGATCATTTTTTATAACCATTGATCGCGAGGTTGATTTTGCCATTCTTTTTCCGCTGTCTGATTCGGGAGAAAAGAACTTTGGATTTTCATTGTTGTACTCATCGAGCCACGCTGACGTTTCAGCCGAGGGATTTTGCGATGCAACCGATGCGTATCTTGAAGCCCTGTTGTTCCCCCTTACTGCCATGGCAATAGCTTCCATCCCCGGTGTTGACGAAACCTTTTCTTTTGCGCCTCCGAGTGACAACGAATCTACTTCTTCTTGTCTTGCTCGTTCTTTCGCCATTTTTTCAATTCTTTTTTGAAGCGGTGTTTTCTGTTCAAAACCAGAAAATGATTCCCAACTGTCAGGACTATCCACCGGCAAAGCGCGATCACCGTATCTTGTCGCACCCTTGTGAATTCTTCCGTGAAATAATTCATGATCTCCACGATAATGACCGCGAGGCACAGCAAAATCGTCACTTGGTTCTTGGGCAGAATACGGAGCAGGAGAATACATGATGCTTACTGATTTTGGCCTCACGGAGTTGACCAGGCTTCCTCGAATTCCTCTCATGTATGGAGAATCATGACTTACTCCCAATGTCAAGGTCTGTGTGCGCAATTTTTCCGCAAGATTCAATGTGGAGGTGCGAATATGTGATGGATGTTCATCTTGGGCGATGCTTAGTGTGGAGTTTTCCCTGGGAGATGGATCCGAAGGGGAAATAACGGACATGTTTCCTTTGCTGGATGGGTATATCTCCTGAAGTTTCATGCCTCCTCTCCCGTCAGGTGACCAAAGATGAACAGGCTTGCCTTGCTGTATTGCCGTCATGACGGCATGCATGGTGCCTCTGCTTTTCCCGTCCCAGATTGCAATGAGAACATCGGAATTCGCCACGATTTTCGAGTTTCTTCTGTTGCCAGCCGTGCCATCTTGAAAATCCTTTTCGTCTGAAGACATGGCATCAAATGGTATTTCCGTTATGGAATTTTCAATTCCATCAATGGCAAATCTTTTTACGTTTGACAATATGTAGTTTATTGCCTGAGAATCCGCTCCTTTTGCGCCTCCATGCACGAAAGACAAAGGGGTGATTTTTCTGGTCGCCGAATTCGAGCTTACCGCTTGTCTTTTTATGCCCATTCGTTTTTCAAAATCGGAAAGACCTAGAGCAGCAGTTGCATCTTCCGTTATCAAGCGGCTGCCAGAATTCATCTTGAGTGATCCGCGCAAGGCAGCCTCTATCATGCTGCTGGTCAAGCCTTCCCTTGATCCGGTAATTCCCACACGAAGAGGCTCATTACTCAATGAAGTTATTTTTGATGAATCCACATCTTGGGCATACATGCCAAAAAATGGCAGCGCCTTGTTCCAAGGAATTTGACAATTCTCCTGCGTGGAGTGCATGCTTCTGATTTCATTGGGAGTCAATGTGTTGCTATTGGATCTTTGCTGATCGCGAATGAACATGAGCAATTTACCAACGACATTTGCCCCAGTTCCGATGCTTGCTTGATTCTTGGGTGAACTATCCCCAATGACGCCCCAGAATGCGTCAGGACTTTCGTGCACAATAGTGGCATTTCCGGTCTTTGCAAGGACGTTAGCATAATTCTTATTGCTGAATTTTATCTTGAGAGCATCATACATCCTTGAAACTTTCTGGTCACGAGTGAGTTCAAGGATTCTTCCTGCCTCTTGATCCTGTTTTGCTTTTCTCCTGATTTCGTTCATTCCCTGCTGTCTTTTTGAAAGATCTGAAATGCTGCTTATGTCTTCCGGATTCTCATACAAAAAGGCATAATAGAGCGCTTCCGCCGATCCAAATGTGTATGTGCTTCCCTTCAATGTGGCGGTCAGTTCATCCTTTTGTGCGTGAACAGTATCTGGTTTTAATGGAGCCCAGTCCTTGAGTGAATTTATTCTTGTGAGTTCTCCATTTTCATCATATTCGTCGGCCATCTTTGTCTTGGAGTAGTTTACCTTTGCCGGAACAACAACGGTCGGTATTCCCATTTCGCGAGCCATGATCAATTGCTTCAAGCTTGCATCATTTTCATCAGGAGCATAAATGACAATTGATTTCTTGGTGGATCCGTCCGGATTGTATGAGTCTGAAATTTTTTTCAATACCGCCTTGGTATCAGCATCCTTTGCTGCAATCTTCTTCATTATTTCTTGTGTTACCCTGTCTAAAAACGACTCGTTGGTTTCATCAGGGGATTGGGTCATTCCAAGGTTTGTAAGGACTCGTTCAGCGTTTGCTCCATCTCCAATAAATGTTCTTTTGGGTTCATTTCGAGTTGCGTAGGCGATATTCAGGTTATCGATCAATCCTGATATCTCTAATGCATTAAAACTCGTTGCGTTGAGATTCTCCATTGCCTCGAAGTTTCCCGTCATGACGCCTTTTGATAGATCCATGTCCTTGTAAATGAGATTGTTATTAGAATCAACGATGCTGGATGGATCAAGGACAAAATTTCTTCTTGCTTGATATAACGAATGCCGAAGGGTTGCCATTGAACCGGCGTCTTCAATGTCTCTTTCTGTGAGGAGTCCATTTTCATTGGCTTGTATCTGGTATTCACCCATGTTTTCCTTGATCCAATTTTGTCTGGCTGTCGAGGAAAACATGACTGTTGCAATTGATAGTCCTGCCTGAAGTCTGTTCCTGTGCAAGTTCTGTTTTACGGTACTTCCTTCTGTGGATCCGTAATTTTGCATCCCCGGAAGATACTCGGTCATCACAACCCCCATTCCTTTGGGGTCCGTCATCCTTTTGTAGAGTTCTGCTTGTGAGGCGCCCGGTGTCGAGGTGATTCCATGAGGCAATATTCCTATGGTTGCCGTTCCGCTTTCCAGCGCCTGACCGTGACAAATGCTATCAATTCCCTTCGCCATTCCAGATACAATTATCCAGTTGTCCTTTGCCAGTTGCTGTATGGTATTTTTTGCAATCTGCGCCACTTCTGCATCGAGAGGGTCGCCTTCTTTTAACTTTGCCGTGCCAATGCATGCAACAGTCCTGTCAAGATCGAATTTTTTTTGTTTGAATTTTTCAATGTTTCCCTTTACAAATATCATTTTTGGAACATGCGAAATCATGGAGCCTTGTTCTGTTTTGAACTGCCATGATTCCGGCATGGCAAGCAATCGAGATGGATAATGTTCATCAGCAGGAGTTATCATCGATATGTCCTGCGCTTTGCAATAGGCATCAAGGGCATTCAGGAATTTGGTTTCCCAATCTGGCGTGTCAAAATGATCGCTGCTCAACTTGAGAATTGGTGCAACATGGGGATTTATCTCATTTATGATGTCATACAAAGGATTCTTGTCCCCTGAAGTCATATCATATATTTTTTTCATTTCTGCAATCATGGATTGAACATGATCTTTTTGATGTTGCTTGCGTGTTCGAAGCGGCAACCCTGCATTTGCGGGTGAATTTCCTGATTTCCTTGACAAAAGCAATCTTGATATGGAGTCAATTGCTTCTCCCGCTTCATTCAATGTCGCGGAAGGATTGTATCTGACCGCCAATGGGTCTGAGGCGATATGGATCATGTTGTGGGAATCTATTGCATCAGTGTCGCCCAAAGCGTAAAATGCCACCGGACTTCCGCTCCCTCTCATTTGGTCAGGATACAGGGAACTTGATATATCAAATGGCATGACCTTTTCAGCGATGCATCTATCCAGAACGTCTCTTGAATGCGCTGCAATATCCAATGGTTGACGCATAACCGCTTGCTGTTGCTGGGACCTTGATGTTGCTTGATCAATTTCCGATTTGGCCTCATTGATTGCAGTAGCAATTTCTCCTTGCAATCTCGGTGTGTTTTGGATTTCATTAATAAACTGTATTCTTTTTTCGGCGTCCGCCACCAATTGTCCAGCAGAAGCAAGAGAAATTTCATGCCACACTTCGGAACTGGGTGGCAATTCCGGTATCGCATATTTTTTCAGCAAATCCGCCTTGACATCCAGTGCCATTTTTACCCAGTCTGCATCTTTTCCGTTTTCTTCCTTGTCATTTCCAGGATAAAAATACGATGGAATATCGCCCGAGAAAATATTTTCCATGGAGGGTGCACTACCATCTTTGCTTCCAGACAAACGCATGTTAAGCTGAGCAAGAAGCTCGAAATCTTTGACATGTTCGGGTAGCCACTGTTCAGCTCTGGGATATTTTTCTTCAATGGCCTTCATGATTTCCTCATTATTTACTGACAGCACAGAAAGAATTTTCTTGAGGATGTCCTGTGATCCTGAACCTACTGCTCTGGATGTCCTCATGGCTATCATGTCAGCTCGTGCTTGTCTCCATGGATCGGCAGTTGAAGATTTTGTTGCTTTAGCATAGTACGTATCGATATCTTTTTTTAACGTATTTATGCCTTCCTGTAATTTGTTTTTAAGATCCGCGTCGGTTATTGGCGACTCTGGGTGCCTTGAAAAAGAAGAATCGCCAGTGATGCCATACACGGCTGCAAGAATGGGCGCTGCATAAGTTTTTGAAACAGCATTCGGTGTTCTTGCAAGACCTTGCCATGTTGGATTGGGGAAGTACCCTTGAAGCTGTGTTGCATCTAGGCCATTCGGCAATCCTACCGGTATCATGAGGCCATTAGAATCCCGCGCAGTAAGAAGACTCTTCTCAGGTTGAAAACTTATGTCGTCTTCCTTGCTGATTTCGTACTTCATTCTTCCTTGTGCGTCAGCGGTAGGTTGCTTGGTAGGTACCCAAAGTTTCAGTTCTCCAGTTTTGTAATCCGGCATTTTGTCTTTTTTTACGTTAATTTTTTTGCGCACAAAAGAACCATCAGGTCCGGTTGCAAACTCTCCTGTTTTTGAAAAGTCTTCCTTGTATTCGGTTCCTGGAACTGTATACCTTCGATGCCACTCTGCATCATGCCAAGGGTGATCGGATTTCGGATCATCTGTACGGACGCCAAACGGGAATTCACCTTCGTAATCGATCATTTTTCTCATGTGGTCAATGATGCTTCTCGCCTCCTGCGCAGCGCTCGTTGACTGGAGTATAATATTTGATGGATTCTTGGGTTGAATCTCATATGAAAGAAACCTGTCTTTTGCAGCATTGAGTATTGACTCGGAAAACCAACTCCTGATGTCTGCTTGTCCGGAATCAACCAGCACATGAGGGTATTGATCAATAAACTTTGCCATTTCCGGACTTTTGTCGTCATCGAATGATTGCGGATCCAATAACGTTGAATCTGAATTTATCAATGATTGCCGATATGCTTTTCTGAACAATGCGGCATTCGTAGAATCTTCATACGGCGTGAATTTCTGTGACTTTTCGCGAATGATTCTCGGCGAAAATAATCCCGTAGGGGTTTTGCTTTGTTCGCCTTCTGATCGAATATAATAGGAAACATCATTTCTTAATTGTCTTGTGTACTCCGCAAGGTCTGCCTTGATTTTTTGTTGTGCTGCGGTTTTTGTGGAACTTGCGTCAAGTCGATCCCGCATGATTGTCAGGGCGCCTAGAAAATTGCCATTTTTCACTTTGTCAAGCCATGAGTCAAACAATGCCTTAGGAAGAGCTTTTTTCACAAGATTTATGTATGGACTGGCATCTTTTCCGATTATATTTTCTATGCTTTGTCTTTCAGTTTCATTCAAGACAAGATTTTCTTTTAGTACATTCTCAATTCCTTGTCGTGCATTGGCAACCGCCGCTTCGCTTTCGGGCCCTGAAACCGTCTGCATGTTTTGTTTGGCACTTGAGAAATTTTCATACGCAGCACTTAATTTAGTATCAAAAATATTTGCTTCATCACGGCTGAAAATTGAGGATGATACTTGATCGACAAATTCGTCGGGTCTGAGGTCTACAAGACGTATGACTGGAACTAATTTTTCGGATCCTTGGTCCTGAGGCAGTCTCATTGCGTATTTTTTTACATCCACGCCTGTCGTCACTGGTATTTGCAGTGCGGAAAATAATTGCTTTTTGTGAAATTTCATTGCAGCGTCAACAGGGAGGGGTACTTTTTGACGTAACGTTGGGATTTTTATTGTTTGCTGAGTATCAGCTCGGTACTTGAGAAGAGATGCTTCCATTGCTTGCTGTAAATAGGCTTTGATTTTTTCGGCAAAATCTTTTTCTTTCTTGAGATTGTCCGGATCAATACGTGCTTTGGCTGCATCAAGTGTCGTAAGTCCCTTGCTGATCCTTCCCGTGTTGTAGGCTTGCGCCTCAATGGCTGCGACAGACGCTAGTGGATGCCTCGCGCCAGGAGTTGCCGCGGTTTTTCCTATGAATCCATGTGTCGACATATTGACAAGCAATGAACCCGGAAGTGAATTCCCGTCGGAATCGACAGCAGGGGAAATGAGATCTTCCAATCGTAATGGTTTTCCATCAGAAAACTTGATAGCCTGTATTTTTTCCTGCAGTTCACGTTGCTGAAGGACGCCTATGGATTCTTCTTCCAACTTTTTTGCTTCAGGAAGCTTAGTGTCGCCCAAGGCTTCTATTTTTTTAAAGATCTCAGGAAGATCCAACTTTTCTGTAGGCGATGCAATTGTCTCAAGGATTTGTTGCAGGGCAATCTCCATGGAAGCCCTTTTCTCGGCAACTTCATCCATGAGAAGAGCAAAGTCATCCTTAACCCTCTCTTCGACCAATGCAGTCTTGGACGCAGCAGACTCTTCTCCGGCGATACCTTCCGCACGACTAGGTGTACGCGATGTTTCTCTGGAAATTGGTCGGTTATCTCCCAACATTGGGAAAATGCCTTGCTCAAGATGATTGTCCATGAAGCCTCTCATCGCATCGCTATGAGCTTCCAGAACAGTTTTTCCGGATGCATCGCGGTGATACGATGGATTGCCCAAAAACTTTATCAACTCGTCTTCGGATTGAGCAAGATCTCCCGGAAATAATACTCCGGAAAAATGATCCACGGAATCAGGCAATTCCCTTGAGGTGGATATTTTTCCGGGAATAACTGGCTCGGAGAATTTTCGACCGTCGTCAAGTGTGAATACCCGCATGATGCCATTGCCGGGCTCAAAACCGTACTCAAACTGTTTTTTGCGAGACATGCGCATTTGTTGCAATTGATTGATATCGGCTTTTGTTGCTTTTCCTTCAAGTGGGCCTGAGTTTTCGTACCACGCCTTGTAGGCAGCATTGGCGCGATCACGGGCTGTACTTGCCAGCGATGTGAGAGTTGTAAGGGGCAATGCATCCAGAAGCAAGCGTCCATCCTTTGTGTATTTTCGCTCAAGACTGGCATATTTCTTGTCTTTATGCTGATCATCTTTTTGTTTCTGTGTCAGCTCCCCAGCAGCAGGATCCCTTCCTCCGTCACGGAAGATCCGCTGTATCCCGAACAAGAGTTTTTGATTGGCCTCATGTGCGCCTATCGATGCAGTTATACGGTCGAGCTGCTGTGATGTAAGATTATCCAATCCGCCTGAATTGCGTGAAATTTTTGATGGATCAAACAGCAAGTGAGACGATACATCCTCAGGCTTGCCTAGAGGTGCAGTAGGAGCGCCGGTAACCGTTGGAAGCTGCACCGACAAATCCTGACCATTTGACAGCACATTTACAGGTTGCCCATTGATGATATATTGAAGACCATTTTCTGTCCATTTTGGTTCAGTTTGCCGCGGTGTTTGCATTGCAGTTATCATTGGCGACCCATGCGTCAGGGAAGAAGGCGGCATGGTGCCAATATCTGCAACATCACTGCTTATTGCGCTAGCGCTCATTCCTGAACTGCGCACATGAGCCTGATCAACAAGAGGCAATGCAAGTGATCCTGGTTCATCAGGACGAGGTACGTCAGGTTTGTGCTGAACTATGTAGCCCCCACCACGTGCAGCGGTATCTGGAATGCCGCCAGTTTTTTGAGCATGGACTGCCGACAAAATCTCCCCTGTTTTATCCGGAATCATTGCATAATCCTTGGATTTTTAATCGAAAAGCTTTTTTTCTGCCGAGATGCGTTGTTCAAGTTTCGCAATATCTCGGCCAGAAAATGATTTCTTTTTCTTCATCCACTTAAGAAGATTTTCGCTTTCTTCCAGATCGCGATTCTTGACATTTGCTGATCGACCGCGCTGAAGCTCGTTGATGGCTTGCTTTCTCTGCCTTCCCTTGAGTTTTTCAACAGGCATCCAAACGGTATTTGTCGTGCCGTCTTCGTTATCCTCGTCATACTCGTAATAAAAGTTTTCGTTCTTCTTGGTAATGGCCATCATGTTCTCCTTGTGGAAAGTATAGCATGCCGATTGATTGAGCCGCATGCTGCATCACACAAGACGAGGGCTTGCTGATTCACCTTTCTCCTTGGTGAGTTGTTCTATAATCTCATCGATTTTCTTTTGCATTTCCTCATTATTATTTGGGGCCGCGTCTTGGAGGACAGCGTCCCAATACTCCTTATCAGTCGACCACTCCCCCACACCAAGTTCTTCGTCGCTTGGCATGGTGTATGACGGGAGATCAAATAGTTGTCGGATTGTTTTTTGATCGCGCGGCTTTTTGCTTAGGTATTTGATAATGAGATCTATTGCATCGGGAACATCGGGTTCTTCTCCGCTTGATATCACTGCATGCCAATCATCTAGGATTGAACCCTTGATTGCCTTGATGATATTTACCGCCGGAGCAGGAGCAACCCGGGCTTTTGTTGCCGTAGCTTTTACACGTCCCGTGAGTATGTCCATTGCCCTGCTCGTTGCGGTCTCTTCCGGCTCTGGCGTTCCTGTTCCTCGGACGTTTCTGACCCTTGTGACATTTCCTGTTGAACCAGCGCCTGTCTCTCCTGCGTATTGACCATTTAGCACATTTCCACTGTTTGCCTGTGGCAGGGATCCCCACGGATTGATCGTGAATTGAGACTGGAAAGGGACGCCATCGAACAACACTTGTCGGAATGACCCGCCCGAAGGCGCTGTTGACTCTTGTGGCTCTGCCCACATCCTGCGCAATTTGTCAACAAGATTTTCAAGATCTTTTGTTGGCTCTATGCCAAAACTTTCCAGCAACATTGATGGATCTTGAACAATTTGCTCAATTTGTTGACCCAAATCTGTGCTTGGATGACGCTTGTATGTTCTTATGCCATTTTCATATTCGGAATAATTTGAATTTTTTTCTGGAATTTCTCCGATGAATCGTGATGGATTTACTGAACGAACAGATTTTGCCTTGGTTATTGTCTTTTTTGGATAAACAAAATAATTCCTTTCTTTTGCGCGAGTTGAGGAAACATACGCAAGATTTCTTTCTTCTTGCCTTGATTCAGGTCCCCTGTTTTCACTTCTTGCTATGGGTATTGATCCTTCATTCCAATAAGCATTGAAAACTACTCGGGCTTCCGTTCCTTTTGCAACGTGAATTGTGAGGATGCGGACAGCATTTCCTGTCTGTCGAATTTTTTTCTGCGCCAATTCTTGATCGTCAACTCTCTTGTCGGAAATTTGATTGAGCCTGTTCTCCAAATTATCAATTTTTCTTTGTATTTGTCCGACTGAAAGATTTTCAAAGTTCAAATCAGCAAGAAATTTTCTTACCTCTGTCGAATCAAATGTCTTGTTTATGATTGATTTGCTTGCTATGTTTCTTAATTTTTTTCCAAACAATGAAGTTTCACCTATGGCATGCATGAGTATCTTTGATAATGATCTTCCTTCCCCATCATTGTTGGCTTCTATGGATTCAGCAACGGGGCTCAGTGATCTCCATTGTGCGGCGGTAAAAAAACGTTTTTCTTCCTGATTGTCCAATATGAATCTCATAAGAGATACTTTTTCATTTCGTGTCTGTGCATTTTCCATCGTCACGTCGTAGGCTGCCAGCAGTTTGTTCATTTGATCATATCTTAATGTGGAATTATTTCTTTTTAGAAGTCTTGCAATGGTTGTCAATACAGAAATTTTTCCATTCTGAGACGTTTCGGGCAACGAACCATACGACGCGTTGTTGGATAATGCGTCTTTTGCAAGTGAAAATATATCAGCAAGCTCATTGAGATGTGCGGAATCTTTTTCATTGCTTGATTCTAGGAGTCCCCGTATTATTTGAGGAACGCTCATCGTCCTTTCTCTTGATGATGATACTGATGATTCGCCATGATCAATGGTTGCAGGAATTCCTCTTGATTGCAGCTCTCGCTGAAGGGTTCGCGCTTGGTACAGAAGCCGGGTTACGACCATCATGTCGCCATATGCGGGGGTCGATAATGATTCGTCAACTGACGATGCCATCTTTGGAGTCATTGTGTCGCTGTGATTTTTGCCAACAAGTCTCTTGATTTCATCTGCAATGAAATTTGCTTGAGAATTCTCATCATCACAAGCAACAATCTCTACTGGAGATCCCTTGAGTGCTGCTGGATTTGCTTGCATTTTTGCGTGAGAAAAACCAGACTCATCTGTTCCCCTGATGGTATTCCCAACGTCGACGATTTCTTCGGTTGACCGATAGTTTGTTTTGATGGTCATCATCCCGGGAACAATGGTCTCGCCCTTGGAGTTTGTGTATTTATAGTTATCTGCAAAATCTTTCAGGTATTGCGGCGTGGATCCGCGCCATCCATAAATTGCTTGCCTAGGATCACCAACTACCGTAACGTTTCCTGATCCTCCTTTCTTTTTATCTGAAAGCAATTGCAGCAATTGTTCCTGTGCGCCGTTTTGATCTTGGTACTCATCAACGATGAACTGTCGGTATTTTTGCTGGTACATCGATAGAACTGTTGGGTTTCTTTTCAATATGGATACAACCATGTTGAGCAAATCTGTTTGATCAACGAGGCCTTGTTCTGCCATGAGCGCCTGATATCTTGCGTATACTTTTGAAAAATGACGTGTCTGGATATCAGTTTCCCCAGCAATATCAAGTTGTTGCTCATATTGTGCGGGAGTTATTCCCAAGCTTTTTACTTGATCAATAAACGAACGAAAATCATCCAGCCTTGATACTCTCTTGCCATTTTTCACTGTGGACGTTGGCAACTTCAAGTCTCGAAAAGATCTTCTCATTAATCTCATAAGAAGATTTTTGTCCTCAGGTCTTTGATCATCTATAACTCTTATGTTGTCTGCAGTGTAAAATTCATTTTTGTAATGAATGATAGTTTTTGATGCCTTGTCATACACTTCTGTTGTATAAAGATCAATAAGTTGTTGACCAGATTTTTGTTGTCCGGGAGACAAAAGCTCAGATGGCACGGGAATATCATTCCTGAGCATGAACAGTGCGTGTCCATGCCAAGTATGAACTTGTTGGGCATTAAATTCAAATCCTTCTGCTACTTTTGTTACCCCTTGACTGGTTTCGCCAAAACCGGTTTCGATTAAATTCTTATTGATTTTGTCCCGAAGGTCTTGGGAAGATTTTCTTGTAAAACTTGCAATAAAGAATTCTTTTGGATTGAACCCAAGATTTACCAGTTCTGATACGCGATGAACGATGGTTCTTGTTTTTCCTGTTCCCGCAAATGCAGTAATCGCCAAGGCTCCCGTGTAGCGATTATCAGTACTATCCAATGTAAGTGCTGTTTCAAGACCATATAGTGCTGAGGCTTTTTGTTCTGAATCCAGTTGTTCACGTTTTTCTATCAATGGACGCAGTTCTTCTTCTCCGCGAAGCAGACTTTTCATTTGTGGTCTTGCAATGGTATCCCAACCCTCCCATTGCTCTGGAGGCTTGCCTTGGTTCAATGAGGCCTTGGCTTGGCTCAAAAGATAATAAGGCAAGAATTTTACTGGCATGGCGCCGGAGTCAATTTCATGGGCATCAATCCAAGAAGGTGTTCCATTGTATTGCGTTTTTGGCTGACTTGTTCTTGTTCGGTTATCCCGAACGAACCGTTCAACCGGGCCACCACGCGTAACAACGGCCTTGAACCATTCTCGATGAAGATTCAATGCAACTTTACTGAGCGCATAATTTCGCATGTATGATTCTTTGTCTTCTTCGTTAATGCCGGGATATAGTTGTGTGACTTTTTCGTCTGCTTGCTCCATTGCATTTTCATGCCACTGAATGATTGACTCAATCCATTTCCTGCTTATTGGTTGCATTTGATCAAAGTTATCTTGTTGACGAATGGAACGCGCATATTTCACCACCGCGTCTGCGTATTCTTTTGATTTTTCATAGGATTCATTTTTTGATTGCCCAAATATATTGGTTTGTTTTTCTTCGGGACGATCTTTTCCTTCTTCAGGAAACCATATTTCACCGGCAAAAATATCCGCAAGATTATTGAGAAAATCATTTTGCGGATCAATTCCTATTGTGCTTGCATAAATAACATTTCCATCTCTCCATGTATAGACAGGCTCTGGAGTAGTTCGATCAATAATAGAGGGAAATTCATGACTTGCTCCATTATGAGAGATAATTGCAAGTTGTATTTTTTCACTAATGAGATTTCTTAATCCGATAGGAAGCTGATCAATTACTTGAATCATCTTTTCCGTAGAAAAACCAACTTTCCTGTCAAGTATTTTGTGATCAGGCACTAGCATGAAATCCGGTATTTCAACAATTCCCCATTCTTCAGAAGATTTTTTGTGCATTGTTTCAGGAATGTGTCTTTCGGGTAACAGATCCTGCTTTCCTTGTGCAATTTGTGTGGTTTCTGCTTTTTCCAGGATTCCTGATTTCAATTTATCTATGATAGACTTGCTTTCTTCTGACAATCCTCTTTTTTTCGCTATTTCATCCAAAGCTTTCCCATAATGGATATCGGCACTGTCGCCTTGCAATTGAGCAACTTGCGTTAACCAATACGCCATGTATGGCGCCATTTTTGCGACAGATTCGTGAGTCAATGTCATCTTTGGATCCCATGATGCCACAATGTCTTTTTCTGGATTTGCAATGATCAAGTTTTCTTCATCATGAGCTTGGATACTCTTGGCTGCAAGAGTTGCTTTTGCGGACCTCCATTCTTCATATGCTTTTCTTGCTCTCAGTATTTTTTGTTGTTGTTCTGAAAGCGATTCCAAAGAAAATGTTCTGATTTGAGACATTCTTGGAACTTCACTAATTCCAGCAGCAGTCAGCGCTCTATTGTATTCATTTCGTTTTTCTGTTACATCTGACAAAAGATTTCTGTGTTCCGCTGCTGTTGAATCACCTAAGGATACCCACAATGCATCGGATGGAGTTCCATCCTGATTGCGAATTTGATTCAACTCATTCCTGTCAATGCGCATCAGCACAAATCTTCCGAGCGTCATGGGATTCTTGGTTGCCGCATTTATTGTTCTTGCGGCTTTAAGTGCAGCTGCTTCAGGTCCAGCAGCAAATGGCCTGCCAAATCTTGCTCCATCCTCTGTTGACGATGATATGTTCCAACGTTTGCCATAGAGCCAGAATGGCGATTTTTTCTTTTCTTCGTGAACCGTTTTTTGCGGATCATGGCTGCTTCCAGTCATGATTGAATGAAATAAGCTTCGAAAATGTCCCATCGCCTCGGATTGATCGGCAAGTCTTTCTTCGCGTATTTTTGCTGCCCTGTCCTCATGATCTGTTGCGTCAAACCATACCGCCTCACTTGGTTTCATTGGAACAAAAACTATTGCCAAATCGTTGTTTGATCCTTCGTCCTTGTGACCTGTCCTTCCTACGACAATTCCTCGCGTCCCCCATGTGGAAGATGAGGAAGCGGCAGCAAATGACGGTGAAAGAAACGCATCTTTAATTTGATCAGGTCCGCTGACAGTCCAACCCGTTGCATCATAGATGGCTTTTTGTCTTTGTGCGCCAGCAACACCGGGAATGCTATCGAATGATGTGGGAGCTTCCCACATTGCCCTGAACGCACTCGCTAAAGCATGATGCTGTTCGTCAAACAAATCCTCAAAACTTGCAATTCCGACACCGATTCTTCTATCGGATTCTGTTTTTGCAATGCCCATTAGTCGTTCGACATGAGATGGCATAATGCTAATAATATCCGTTGCAAGACCAGTCTTGTCGATAGCCAGTCTTTCTTGCGAATCAGATACAAATTGCTGTGTATCGTCATCGATAATTTGTGTGAAAAAATACAGCTTTTTTCTTATGTCAGACATGTTTATTTTTGTTTGACCATTGTCAACTTGCCATGATATGACAAGCGGAGCATTCATTTTTCTTTCTCTGGAAAATGATCCTTGACGCGACTTGTTGACTTGTGTAAACACTGCCTGGTTGATAGTAACTTGTTTTTTGTCTTCGTCATATGTGATGTTGTCTGGGCTTGGATCAAATGACAAGTACACACCGCTTGTTGTTCTTGCTCTTCCAAGCTCGTTATCTAATCCATCTATTCTCAAAGGTCTTTTGCTTCCCATGAGCTTTTCTTTTGTTACAGGATTAACAACATCCTCGTCTTTTCCCAATCCAATGTTTCCGGCTACAAGAATGCCATTCAACGCCTTGCCGCCTATCAATCGATCCCATATTTTTTGACCAATTCCGCCCTGCGCGGCAGAAACGCCTTGTGGTACGTGAAGATACTTCTTTATGAGGCTGTTTTCTTCATCGTCGTCGCCCAAAAGCATGAGCATTGACCATCTTGGAGATGCGTACCCGGCCATTGATGCGCGAATTGCCGCTGGAGACGTTCGAATATCATTTTCGTAATCAATAGTTGGCAGAGAGACAGTAACGCCACTTGCTGACAAGTTCTCAAACACGCTTTGAGCATCAAGTTGATTTACAATTTGACCATTTACAATTCTTCTTTGTGGCAAACGCGCTGGCATGAGAAGTTCTTTAGTAAAATTTCTTCCGTCCTGCAATGCTATTGTCTTGCGCCCAAGATTTTTTTCTTCTTCATCAGCAGGCAAAAATTGTTCGTTATCATGAATAGGTCTTGGAAGAACTGAAGGAACGGTGCCATCAAATATCTTTGAACCATCGGAATGACCGTGATCGGCAAGCGCTTGATGTTCTCCGCTTAATCCAAGAGGCAACGCATTCAACGTAACTCCCAAGCCTGGTCTTTTGATTGGTTTTTCTTGACCTGCAGTCAATTGATCTTCTTGTTTGCGGTGTGTCCACATGGCATGCATTTGCGCTTGGGATGCAACAGTCAACGCCATCGCAGTTGTGATGTTATCTTTTATGTTCTTGAGCATTCCGTATGGCAAGTCTTCGGGAGAAAGACCAAGTCTGACACCTACTGTTTGTATGATCTTTAATCTATCTGTCCTTGATAATTCTCCTCTGTCCATGAATGTATTTTTTGCCTTGATCAATTCTGCTTGACATTCTGGATAATCTGCAATGATTTTTATCATTTCATCAAGTTTTGCCTCGGAAGGATTTCCCTTAAATGCCACTTGTTCAGACAATTTTGCAAGATCTCTTATCTTTGGGTCTATTTCTGGGTAATCCAATGCGCGAACATGTGTCAGTTTGCCTTTGATGAATACCGCTTGAAAAGCGTCGGGGTTGATTTGATGTTGCATAATTTCTATTTTTTGAGTTCCGTCTGATCGATACAATCCCTTGTTGTTAGCCATGTGGTTTCCCGCAACAGAACTTGAAGCCAATCCATGAATCACCAGCGCTGCCTCTTGACATTGCTCGTCTGAAACGTCAGTTCCGTCAAGTTGATACGATGATTTTGGCACACCCATGCGAAGCTTGTTGAAATTTCCCACAATTCCGACGTTGTCAAGCTCGACAAAAGCCAGTTTTTGCAATGGAGAAAGAGCGCTATATCCTTTTATTCGCTTGAACACATCGGACATTTGCGCATAGACAATATCTTGACTAATTTCCAAACCTTCTGTCCTAAGTCTGGATTTTTCTTCCTTGTCATTTGTTTTTGCATATCTGTCTGAAATATTAAGAGCTTTCTCAAACATTGCTCCGATTTCTGGATGCACGGATTTCAAATCTGATAAGGTTTCTTCATTTCTTGAATTCAATAGTTCGGAAAGCAATCCATTCATGCCTATCAACTTTATGTATTGATCACTAATTGCATATCCGTATGCATCTTTGAATTGTTTCATTGCTGAATTTTGTGAAATGTCAGTAATTTCTTTTGGAATTTCAATGAACTCAAGGATATGATTGCCATGCTCATCGTACTCGCCATCTGAATCGGCATTTCCCTTTTCGTCATAGCCGCCTTTTCCATGAGGAGTTATTGACCTGAATGCATCCATTTCCAACGCCAAGATAAGCGTTTGCATTGCCTGATTGGGATCTTTCAAGTGTTCAATGGGAATATCATCATCTTCTTGCATGATTTTTTTGTAATCATCATCAGCTTCCAGAGTAATCTCTTGATCTTCATCATCGGTATATTTTGATGGAACCACAAGTGATTTGACATCATATTTTCCGTTAATTGCATCTGCTCGTTTCACAACAAGGGCGCGAGCAACTTTTTGCATGTTATTCAAGGACCAAAGCTGTATGTTGTAATCCTGCTGATCCGCGCTTTGTCGAGATTTCCTGATTGCATTGAAACTTCCAGTAGTATTCGGCGTTATTCTTGATGCCAAGTAATACATTGGATCCTGCAAATCAATGGTTTCAGGAATTGATTCCTTTATCCATGTGTAATCATCCGGATTCATGCTTGCAAACATATAGTGAGAATCTTCTACGCCAATATCTATTCCTATTTTTCTCAAGAATCCGGAACGCTCATTTGGAATGATATTTCCATTTGCGTCAACGCCACTTGCTTGCAGCGGATCTCTTTTTGTTGCCACATTGTTAAGATAGCGAATAATTTCTTCTCTTATAGTTTCATTGTTATTTTCTTTTTCTGCTGATTCTCTTTGTTTTTTCGAAAGCAACATGTTTGTGAATAAGCTCGATGGAAGCTCTTCTCCATGCTGCTCGATAAATCCGTCGTACGGACGGATTTGCGAAGGCAAAATTGGAACAAGTTCATCTTGTGAAATGCGAACTAAAAGCGAGCCGTCTGTTTTTGTTTTTGTGGGATTATACTGTTCAATGTGCGCTTTTAATTCGTCCGAAAACATTTCTTGGGATTTTGAAAGTGTGCAATATGATCCATTGGGAGTAACTGAAACTGATTTTATGAAAATTGGCGAGTTGTGATCGCCCCTGTTTTCTGGAATTGCGTTTGAAATTACCTTTTTTCCATCTACCCATTCAATGCGATTGCCTGCTCGCATTCCCAAGAAAAGATTATTCTTGTCTTCTGGATCTCTTGGGAAAAACAATATTGTTTCTTTGTCGTCGTTATCCATGAGTGCACACGGCATATGGACCGCACCTTTTGCGGGTCTCGAAAATAACCGATATGATCCAGTAACAATATCCTGACCATGCAAGTCAGTAATAACCAAATCTTCAATTTCATTATCCTTGTCTTTTTCTTCTTTTTCCCTGATTGTTGTTGCGTTACTTGTTGCTTCCTTCATTGTTGTATTGATCAATTCCTTGGTTTGAGCATCAAGATCTTCCAATGAGGCTACACCAAATTTTTGACAGAGAACCGAAGCTATTGCTTCTTGTATTTCTGGTTTTTCAATATTTTGGGAAAAATGATGAATAAACTGCTGATCTTGGCAAAGAAATGTTTTTATTCCCTCCGCGAGAAATTCCGCTACCGGCATGCTATTTCTGTTTGGATCGTTTTCCGCGCTGCTGATCGTAGGAATGTTTTCCATAAATGTTGTCGTTGCCCATTTTGTTGCAACTGTTTCCCAATCTTTTTTTGTGTCTTCGCTGTATTTGCCCAACTTGCGTGTTGATTTTGTGCGTTCTCTTTGTGCAATAACTGTATATCGTCCGGAAGCCATTGAATGACGCTGCATTTGCAAATCATATATTTCCCGTGAAATCCTGTCGGACAGGGCCCTTCTTTCAGGATTGGCAATTTGATACTGACGAACAGCATCTCCTGTCAGCACATATCGTTCAGGAGTGCCATTGAACCTGTCGTAAGAAAACCGTTGTCCCGGCACCGCCCAACCAGAATCACCACCCCTGTCTGGCCATGATTCATCGACACCGGTCGTCCTTGTTGTTTTTCTGTTCCATCGGGATTTGCCCCCAACGTCGTGAGGATAGAATGCATCATGATTTACTCCGCCCCTCATCATTTTTGTAGGAAAATTATGAATTCCATATTCCATTGCAGTATCACTGCTTATGCCCGAAAAAAATCTCCATACGCCAAAATCGTCAAGCGCGTAATGTCCCGGATCCGACATTGTCAGTGAATTGTGGTTGGGCGATTGCTCAAATTGACCAGGGATTGGATCCCCATTTTTGTCAAACACAGGGCTCCATAAGGGAGTTTCCCTGTATAAGGCAAATGGATCTTCTCTTTTTTCAATTGCCTTGCCCAAGATGTCTGCCTGTTCAGTTTCCTTATCGTCGTCATCATAAATTATTTGTGATTGAATTCTGCGAATATGACCATATTCTTCTACTGACCTGTTGAATGTTTCCACCGTGTTTGAAATTGCAGCACCAAACAATGATCCACTTGGAAGTGTTGTGCCCGACTTGTCGCGGAATATTGGTGGATGAACTGCAAGAACCGCAGGGCTCCATTGAAATCCATGTGCTTGTATCACATGTCCGTCTGGTGATTTCAAGACCATTGCGTAACCATCCACTCCTTGACTGATCACCAGAGCGCGAAGTCCGGATTGTGCCAAGGATTCTTGCGATAAAACTTCTTGAGACAATTTTTCCGAATCTTTTGAGGGGGTTAATTTGCGGTCTGTTTGCAATCTGTACCATGGCGATTCAGTCAATCCAGTAACGTTGTCAACTGAAGATGGATGCATTGAAATAGCGCTGATTGATTGACCGGGAACAAGGGGATTAAACGCATACAATTGTCCGGAAATTTCCGTTTTGGGATCCAAAATGGGAACCGGTGTTGAGGATAATCCTCCATATCCTGCCATTGGCAATTGTATTGGATTTTCCTTGGTGCCAATTGATTCCTTGAATCCCCTTGGTCTCTTTCCGTCTTTGCGTCTGGCAACTTCGGTATCCGTTTTTATTTGCGCTGCTTTGGCAGCATTTAATTTCTTGTTGATTTCTATGATTTCAGGATCAGCAAAAACGTCGTATTGCGCAGAAGTTCCTTTTTGAAGAATAAGTTTCCGCGTTGTTTCTGCTAATTTTTGACTCCAATAGGTTATTGCGCGACTGTGTCCCGCGCCTTGATCCGTAAGGGCAACCCCCCAATGAGAAAAACTTTGCAATCCTGACGCCAATGTTGATGCCCTATATCGCAATCTTGGATCGTCCAGAATTCTAAGACTCGTTGTTTTTCCGGATGTAGACCTTGAATTTATTGTCATGACTACATAAGCCGGTTTGTATTCGCCTTTCTGCTCGTCATTTGGGTTAAGAAATAATACCGAATCATCCATGGTCGCCCTGATAGGAGCAAAAAGACGCGAGGCATTTACAATGTGTGTTTTCATTGCATCAGGAGCGTGTGAAGTGTTTGGCAAGACAGGAACCTCTAATGTTGCCCTTGTTCCAACAACATCGAAGAACTCGCTGTTGACTGCTGGTTTTCCATCAATATCGACCGACTGCTTTGCAAATATCCTCTTCATTCCATCTTCATGAAGAAATGGGAACAATCCATTGTGCATGCCTCGTGATAACATGGAGCGCGAGGATTCGATAGTTGCGTATGCTGCCTTGCGCTCTTCCGCACTGTTCCATTCCTGAGGAGACGATGGCCCACCAAATACTCCTGGAGCCAATCCGATGTACCTTCTTCCAAGTTGATTGCTTCCAGCAAACAAGGCATCTCGAAAACCAGCCGCAACGTCAGGGTTTAGCATCAATTGTCTTGCCGAATGCAATTTGGTAATTTCCGCTTGAAGTCGTTCTCTTTCGCTTGCTGTTGTTGTTGGTTTTTCTAATTCAATTGTTTTGGCTTTGATTATGCTAAGTACTTCTTGCGCCTCTTCCAAAAACGGCTTTGTTGAATAAACATCTCTTTGTGGTTTGCCAGTGACCGAGGTCTTTGTCCCTGATATGTTGTTTGCTCCCTGTGCCACACCAGCAAACAATGGAACACCGAGCGTATGCGCTGGATGCAAAATTCCATTATCCCGAAAATCGTCTGTTCCGGGAACAACAGGTGGTAATCCGCGCACAAACTTGAAACCATTTTCACTTGGCATCAAGACCATTCTTGATGTTCCGGATTGATCTCCTTCAGCACCGGTCCGAGAATCTTCAATTTCCTGTCTTGCCTGATGTACTCCAAACGGTCCAAGTCTCGGGAAAAGAGCTTCCACTCTTGCGGCACCAGGGGCGTCAATATGTTTCAGACGCGCCGTGGTTCCATCGCTCTCGACGTGCAGATGATGACGCAGCACTCGCACGAGATTTCCGTTTATTTCTGGAGCAATCTCGTCTCCATTGGCTGATTGAATTCCAGCAATGGAGGTATCCATAGTGGGATTCAAATTGAACACGCCTGGCGCTGTGGCCACGCGATTAAGCGTTGCACCAAGAACAACGGGTTGATTTGCGCCTGGCTTGTACAAATCGGTTATTGCATCAGCGTCGTCATCCACACGAAGTCTATCAGGCGCCAATCCAGTATACCTTGAAACACCCAATGGTCCCCCGTCTTTTGCGCGTACCTTTGTCAGCGCTTCCGCAATAGCCAAGTTTGTTGGAGGTGCAATGCCTCGGCCCGTCACTCGTGATGCCTGACGCCTTCCTCGCGCATTGCCGATGTATTCAACCGGCAAGTGCCTTGATTCAGGACGCGCCTCCGGGGGCGCAGCAGGTTCCGCAACTGGCTCGGGTGACACATCCACTTTCGGCGCGGCTGGTCTTCTTGGCGTACTTGAGCCAAAAAATCCAAGCGGAACTGAACGCGAGCTTGGGCCTTCTTCTGATTTTCTGAAAACAACAACCATTAATTCCTCACTTGTCCGTAGATTTCTTTACCCATGATGGAACTTCTATGCCTCGTTCGCTCAGCAAAAGATGCAACGCGCCGTTTTCTCTCCTGTATGTTAACAGTTCTGAAGCCAGTTCTGATATTTTTGTGCGCAACCTCTGGATTTCTTCCTCATATTCTTTCTTCATCATTTCCATTTCTTTGCGATGAAAAGATGTGGACTCCTCCAATTCGTTTTTCAATGAATCAAGATCTTTTTTGATTTCTTCCCGATAAGATTTGTTTGCAGAAAGAAGCACGTTAACTTCTTCGGTAAGATTTTTCTGTTTTTCGTACAGGGAACGCTGTTCCGCAACATCCAATGATATGCTGCGGTTTTTTTTTGCAGCCTGTGCCTGCCACAGTTTATTTACTGTAAAAGTTGCTACCGACGCCAATATGGGCGCGTAGGAAATTGTTGCAAATGTCATCAGCCCTTCGTAATCCATCATTCGTTTTCCTTGAGTTTTTTTTCGTGATCATAATACGAGACAGGATCGGAGACGTTTACAAGACCGAGACGTTGCACAAGGGGATTGTTTTCGAAATCAACGTTGGTGTTTGGTGAGTACGCCTCACCTCTGCACGGCATGGGGAATGGGAAAAAACTTTCCTGTGATTCAACGGGCCTTCCGTTTTTGTCCAGAATAATCTGGGTTGACTTGGTGGGCATTGGCATGAGCACTTGCATTGATGCCAATGAATAATTGAGTATTATGCAATTGAACCGCTTAGTGCATGTTCCGCAAGACGGAACCTTTGTTCTTTGTGGTCTTGCTCCATGTACAACGATGTCTGGATCATCTTCCGGATTGTCTTGCCTTGTCAACGATACTCTCATTGGACATCTTTCTTGTGATATACTTTTTTTGATTATTGCAAGAAGGATCATGCAAATGGGTGTTATCCTAGAAAAAAAGACTTCGGTATACTCAAGAACTGCAAATACACTCAGGAAATCCATTGCGGATATCCAGCAAAACGGTCATGACTCCAGTATCCATAAAGAATATACCATTTTTGATCAGCAAGGAATTGTGGAACATCAAGCCTTGCAACAAAGATCGTTGGATGGATTGAAAAAAAGTTTTTCTTTTCTTCTGGACGCGTTTCAATTTGTCAACTATGTCCAGCAGGAAGAAGGATTTGAAAAAGGCTTGGGCGCAACGAGGGCTCCACAAACAAGACCCGTGGCGCTTCCTTCTTCGGACAAGTTTGTCGGACATGTTGGCGCAGGAATGCGACCTGCCGGAAAAACCACGCGGCATTATGGTCCTCCCAAAGCAGACATCCCGTCTCCCGGAAGCGCTGGTTCTTCTGCATCGCCCACCATTTCGCTTGCCATAATGGCGGGAAAAAAGAATGTTCCCGTTTCAAAAGAGAACTGGTTGTTTCATCCTGACCTTGCACAAGGATCATTCGCTTTTGTCCAGCATCCATTTGATCACGACAGTCCTCAATGGTGCCAGATACTTTCCTTGGGAAAACATGGAATTTCCGTAAAGGATTCCGATGAAAAAACACGGAACATTCGCTGGGAGCATGTACACGACATCAAGAAACCTGTTCATGACAAGCATGAAAGTGGAGACCAGAAAGAAGCCTTGCTCATGCTTGGACAAATGGGCATGCCAATGGACATCACGATGCTCGATCCGCGGCAACATATCGAGGCGGAAGACTTGCTGCGCGACATGAAAGCTCCACTCATTCGAGATCTCATCACCAATGATCATCCTGATCGCGATGATGCCTACGAAAGCCTGATGGCAATGAACGCGCCGGTGGACATCGTGGAGGCTACCAAGACAACAAAGCAATCGTTAGCCAAGTTGCCAGATCATGTGGCAAACCTGATCAAGGAGGCACAAAAGCGTGGCGCACCAATCGACTTGGATAAATTGGCAAAGTTTTCCAAAACTGACATCCTGAAAGTGCTGAAATTCTATTTTGGCGACGAGAGAGAGAAAGATGAATCTGTCTGAACCAATCATTGATGTGTGGGAAATTGTCATGCCGGATGGCATGATCATCCGGGACGAGATAGAATATACCTACGGCTTGTCGGTACTGGGCATGGCACTGGTGCCAAGAAGGAACCGTCGCATCATCGTGGAGGCTGACGGTACGGAACAATACGCGCCAGTGCCGGAAAATTTTGCGGAAAATCGCGAGATGCTGTCTGCTATACTGGAGCAATGGGCACAAGTCGAACAGCGAACCCAGGAGAAAATTGCCAGTAGAGAAAAAAATTATGCCAGCTACGCAAACTGGATGAGAGAACACCTTCCGGACGGTCTCCTCACCACGTTGCTTTCAGCTAGTGCCGTAAAGGTGTAACGGAGATCGCCATGATTAGAATATCGTTAGTAAATAACCATTCACATGCGTTATTTGATAAGTCCGTATCATTTTATGCTGACAGTTTTGAATATCAGGAAAATGAAAAACTACCAGCATCAATCAGCAAGTTCCAAGCAAAAAAAATTCTTCAGGATATCAAAACAACAACATTGGGAAGCTCAAAGAAGTATCGTGTTGTTGTTGAACTGTTTGACCCTACGGAATCTGAATTTTCCTTTCTTGATACAGTAACCCCTTAAAGAATATATATACTTACCCCTCACGGGTATTCCCGGATTTATCATAAAGAGGAGAATAAAGTATTCTTACTAAGGGGTTAGAGAGTGTTCATAAATTTTTCAGGAGGATCCGGATGGACAATGAGATGTGTGCAAACTGTGGTATCAACAAGGCAATGAACATTGCCGAGATTCAACCCAAGGCAAATATTCAGCTTGGAAAACGACATGATGTCTGTGATCCATGTCTTGATGTTGTGAGAAACCGTATGTCCGGTGACAACAACAAGCAATTCGTGGTAAAAGGCAGGAAGTAGCATCATTTTGCTATGATGTTGCTGGAGGTTTTCGATGTCAACGGAAAAACGATTGGTTTTTGCCAAGAGGATGTTTCGTCCCAGATCCGGCACTGGTCACGCTGTTGTTGGAGGATTTCACATAGGCGATGGCTCTGATCGCCCATTGAATCAAGGGCCCAGAGGCGCCACTCAAGGGTCTCACAAATTAAAGCCTTATGGTCGTGCGGTCGCAGGACGCGATTTTCGACCCTTGAAGATTGCATCGTTTGCTTCCATGACCAATGGGGCGATCCTTCCTCCGGAAGCTTTGCTGGAGGAGACGCCTCATCCTGTCGTTCGAACCAAGGTTGTCGTGCGTGTGATCAAGAAGGATGACCCTGACGATCAGGTTGTCCTTCGTCAGGCAGGGAAAGACAAGCTTGAGGCGGTCACTTCCTCTGGCGCGAAGATTGACAAGAAAAAGTTGCCAAAAGAACTTGTTGTGGATCTTGAAAAATCCTACTCCATCGAGTCGCAATCGTCTCTTGCGCTAAATGCTCGGGATCTTGCCGACGAATTGGCTCGCCTAGGTGTCATGCCTGGGGCATTGCGCAACAAACGTGGTGAGCCTACATGGTTGCTTCGCGCATTGCAAACCTTTGGTGTTTCGTCAAAAGAAGAAGCCCTTGCAAAATCTCAAACATTACGCAAGCGCTGGTAGTACTATATACTATTGAGTATAGGAGATTGCAATGGAAAGAATTAAGAAGTCCTACTATGACGATGCGTTGGTGACGAATCTTGCCTCCATGCTTCGCATGCCAAAGGAACAAGTTATTGATAAGCTCTGGGCGAACAAGGTGCTTACGACAAGAGTGGTGAAAGCCGATACTTCGGCATTTGAAGAAAAGGTTGGACAAATCCAGGCGAATATGAAGGACACGGGACCTATTGGTCAAAAGGATTTCAGAGGATTAGTTGAAGAACGTAGAGCTTTGCAAGCACCACCGCCTCCGGCCGCACCGCGTAAGAAAACCACACATCTGTCACCAGAGAGGCTCGATGCACTTCGCGGTTATCCTACAGAGAAGCCTACAGAGAAGCCTACAGAGAAACCTATGGAACTTTCATTGATTAACAAGGGCATCTCTGATATCAATCCGTATGTTGGCACCCAGTACGATGTCACCAATGTCGAGACATTGTCGCGACTCATG
>Ga0214919_10000342_pt1 | contig 80049 bp, 72 predicted proteins | sample LL1503_MetaG_FD_177994 | JGI IMG/M metagenome (GOLD analysis project Ga0214919, IMG submission 177994) | Freshwater microbial communities from Lake Lanier, Atlanta, Georgia, United States - LL-1503 | ecosystem: Environmental > Aquatic > Freshwater > Lake | place: USA: Georgia | collected... | reverse complement strand
TATTAAAACCAATGGAAAATGGTCATTAATGTGTCCCAATGAATCCAAAGGATTGGCCGATGTATTTGGAAAAGAATTCAATGATTTATATGAAAAATATGAATCCGAAGGAAAAGTACGTAAAACGGTCAATGCACGTGATTTATGGTTTCAAATATTAGACGCACAAATGGAAACGGGTACCCCTTATTTATTATTTAAAGATGCGTGTAATCGAAAATCGAATCAACAAAATTTAGGAACCATTAAATCGTCTAATTTATGCAGTGAAATTTTAGAATACTCCGACGATAAAGAGACAGCAGTATGTAATTTGGCGAGTGTTGCCTTACCGACTTTTGTGAATCAAGAAACAAAGACGTTTGATTACGACTCACTACATAAAGTGGTCAAAGTAGTGACGCGTAATTTGAATAATGTCATTGACATTAACTTTTATCCAACGGAAAAAACAAGGCGTAGTAATATGAGACATCGTCCGATTGGCGTGGGAGTTCAAGGATTGGCCGATACATTTATTTTAATGGACGTAGCTTTTCATAGTGAAGAAGCGAAGAAAATAAATAAAGATATTTTTGAAACAATGTATCACGCCGCGCTAGAAAGTAGTAATGAAATCGCCAAAAATCGTTATTTTAAAATCCAAGAAGAAATAGATTTTTATTATAAGAATTTCAATCGATATCCTTCTTTGAATGACGAAATCAAATATTTGACAGAAAAAAAAATCATCAATGAATGGGATAAATATACGAATGATTCGACAAAAACAATCGGTGCATACAGTTCCTTTCTAGGATCCCCCGCATCCAAAGGTATTCTTCAATTCGATTTATGGAAGGTCGAGCCAAGTGAAAGATATGATTGGTCCGAATTAAAAAAATCCATTCAAATCTATGGAATCCGTAATTCCCTATTAATGGCACCAATGCCAACGGCAAGTACTTCACAAATCTTGGGTTATAATGAATGTTTTGAACCATTGACAAGTAATATTTATAGTCGAAGAACATTAGCCGGCGAATTTGTATTGGCAAATAAATATTTGATGCGCGAATTAATCAATCTTGGATTATGGAACGATAAAATAAAAACAAATATTATTGCAAATAAAGGAAGTATTCAACAGTTGACAATGTTACCAGAACATATTCGTAATAAATATAAAATCGTCTGGGAGATTCCAATGAAACACGTGATTGATATGGCAGCTGACCGAGGTGCGTTTATTTGTCAAACCCAAAGTATGAATCTTTGGTTAGAAGATCCGAATTATAATACGCTTACCTCGATGCATTTCTATTCTTGGAACAAAGGATTGAAAACAGGTATTTATTATTTACGGCGTAAAGGAAAACACCAGGCACAACAATTCACGATTGAACCTGAGAAAAAAGAAGTGGAAGAAAAAGATGAGATTTGCGAAATGTGTTCGGCTTAGAATGCGATTCGAAATACAATAAATATATAAACTTAAAAACTATTTTCTTTAATCAAATATAAAAAATGAAATTCTTTTTTATATTTTTATTCTCTCTTGTATCAAGATCAGTATCCTTGGAACAACCAAGTAAATTGAATCTTTGTACAAATTGTAAATATTTTCTACCTTTGTCCCAAAAACATCTAAAAAGTAAAACAAGTGATCAATATGGAAAATGTTCCTTATTTCCTACGATAAAATATAAGGAGGTGTATTTTTTACCAAATCATATTAAAAGAAACCTATTAGTGAAGGATTACCGTGATTGCGATATGGCACGAAAATATGAGTTTATGTGTGGGGAAAACGGAAATCGGTTTCTACTAGGGGAACATACGTATACTACGTAGTGTCCTGATTCGTACGTCTCGTAAAACATTGACACACATATAAGTCTTATAATCATAACATCTACAAAAATGGCATTTGAATAATTCTTTTTCATTGATCGTTTGATAATAACATATATCACAGTAAAAGACTCCGCATTTTTCATTATTACAAGTATATCTTGGCCTCATATTTGGAAATAATAATAATGATAAAAATTTATTTATATCGTGATTTGATTCTTGCATAAATTCTCTTTTTATTTCTTCAAAATTCTCCTCGCTGGTAGGTTGAATGAAGTTTTCGTAACAAATGGAACATTTCATTCTTTTCTTTTATTTATTGTATTTTTATTTTTATTTTATCACAACCTTTTTTTCAATTTTTCATTGAAAAAAAACTTTATACTTGAAGTTTTACAACTATTTTCTTTTTTGTTTCTTGTTTCTTATTTTTTGTTTTTTGTTTCTTGTTTCTTGTTTCTTGTTTCTTATTTTTTGTTTTTTGTTTCTTGTTTCTTGTTTCTTGTTTCTTATTTTTTGTTTCTTGTTTCTTATTTTTTGTTTCTTGTTTCTTATTTTTTGTTTCTTGTTTCTTATTTTTTGTTTCTTGTTTCTTATTTTTTGTTTCTTGTTTCTTGTTTCTTATAATAAAAGTTCAATCATTTTTTTAATTTTGATATTTTTATCTACAATATCATAATCATATTTTAATTTACAGAAACAGCGTAAGCAAATCAAAATATCATTCAACGCATTATGTAAATTTCTTGGTTCACACTTGAAAAGACATTGATGTAACTCAATCAATTTTGGAAATTTCAAATAATTGTGGCCAAATTTATTTATTTTTACAATTCTACACAATTGAATCGACTCTTTCATCGTACAGAATTTTGGTATTCGGTCTTCTACCAAAGTAGCCAAAAAGTCGCCTACTACTTTCTTTCTTTTTTCAACGGAACGTGTAACAACCATATTTTCAGAACTATCTTTTATTCTTAAGAGGTAACGCATCAATGCGGTTTTTAAAATATTCATATCAAAATTGATATTATGCGCTATCAAACAATCCGCTCCTTGAAAATCCTCCGCCAATTCTTCCACAATTTCTTCGAAATTCACTCCTTTTCTCTGCAATATTTCATCCGTAATACCGTGAATTTTAATACTTTCTTCATTGATCTTCATAGGATCGGGAAGTTTCAAGAAATGATCACGTACTTTTACGACTTCATCACAATCTTTATTATAAATGGCATAACTCAATTGAATCGGATGAGGCCATAAGTCTAATTTTGTATAACTGATTTCACTGGTTTTTGGTAACCCGGTCGTTTCTGTATCAAAAACAAGATAATTTTTCATAATACGTAGTAAGTAGTAACTTTTTAAGAATAATGCGATTCACTTTCATTTTAAAAAAGAAATCAATTTTCTTTTTCTTCGGTATAAGGCAAAATATTATTGAGTATTTCCATCGTATCTTTATAGGTATTCACTTTCATTCCTTTTACTCCAGGATGATTGTATAATTCATAGTCATTCCCGCCTACCTCTGTTTTATCTCCAAAAAAATAAATATCATCATACTCCTCACTTACAAACTGCAAACAATAGGTTTTATCCCAGCCTCGAGGAAAAATATCAATACTAATTTGTCCGCCAATCGAAAAATGCAAATCCAACTCAGGCAATTCATTTTTGATCTGATCAATGATTTGTTCGCGTATTTTATAGATCTTATCCCAAGAATCAAATTCGTCTCTTTCTTTTTGACTACAACTTCTTCCAATCGGAGATATATTAATCATTCCATTTCTTAATTCAATAAAGTTGCCTCGTTTTACAGGTACTATTGTGTTTGACAAGACACGTAGAGAGACATTGATTAATTTTTGATAATTATCTTCCCCAAGATGCTCGATTAAACTTGTTTTGTTTATTAATTCCTCTTCATAATAAGAAACGAGTCCATTTTCAGTGAATTTCCACGTAAATAAATTCATATTTTCTTCGCCGATTTGTTCAATTTGTTTATGTAAATCTGAACCTCCTACAAATCCGATCTCTACGATGTCATTATCATATATCTTTTTTCTATTAATCTTTTGTAAAATATCTACCATCTCTTGACTTATCCTTAATCTAGGAAAAGTCAGTGTACCGTCTACATCAAATAATATCAATACTTTGTTCATATTTATGTTATATTTATATAAAAAAAATGGTAAAAAAGATGATTGATATAAACGAATTGTATGATTATAGATATTTTTTTATAAATCCATTATGCGTATTCCTTACAAATCCCAAATGATCTACGATGCCATTGGGTAATCCCATATTCTTTAATTCCATCCAAGTGTTTTTTGGCGCCATAACCTTTATTGGTATCAATTGCGTATTTTTCAGCCAATTCTGGATATTCTTTACATAAATCCTCAATGTATTGGTCTCTTGAAACCTTGGCCAAAATAGACGCAGCTGCGATTGCCGAATATTTATTATCCCCACCTTCAATACATATATGAGGCACAACATTTATTTTTTTACATTCCTTATCATAAAAAGAGATTGGATTAAAATAGTTTCCATCAATTAAAAGATGTACCGATTTTTGTGACATTTTTCTTTTGGTTCGATCATTAAAGTAATTTTGTAAAATATTATTAATTGAATGGTGCATTGATTTTTGAGTGGCTTGTAAGATATTGATTTCATCAATTATTTTTTCATCTTCATAAGTAACAGACCAATCAATCGCATTTTCTTTAATGTATTCTGCCACTTTTATGATTTTACTTTTGGAATGAAACTTTTTACTGTCTTTCATTAACATATGATCAAATCGATCCATATCTTTCGGTAAAACAACGGCCGCTGTATATACACGACCAAATAAGGGTCCACGACCGGCTTCATCTACTCCGATTTCCATAATATTTTCTTCTTCAAAGAAACTTCTTTTTAAAAAGAGAGGCGTTACTCGATTTCTTGTTTTTTTTGATTTTATTTTTTCTTGTTTTTCTATTTCTTCTTCTTCTAAATGATTTTCTTTTTCTTGTTCCTCATCATCATCGATAATGGTTGCATACTCATATTCACTATTATTACTTTTCATTTCCTCTTCTATTATCTTTCATAGATATTTATTTTTATTCAATTTTTTCATTATTAATTTTTCATCTTTACAAAATAATATTTTCACAATATAAAATATACAAAATGTCTTTATTTTATAATGTATTATTTCTTGTCATCATTTTATTATTAGGAATTCTATTGGCTCCTTTTTTAGGAGGAAATAGAGAAGGAATGACGGATGCAAGTTCAAACAACGTTGATACAAGTTTGAATGAGGTTGACACTACTTCGAATTCAACAAGTCAAGAGTCTACTTCTAGTTCCTACGATAATTATAATCATTATACTGGATCTTCTACACCAAAATTAACAAGTTCAACCTTTTACGGACAAGACGGTTCTACTTTAGTCGTTAATATGAATGGTACAAATACCCTTACTACCATCGATAAGAATGGAAAAAATATTATTTATACTGGGGTTCCGGCCTTTGACGGAACCATTGATACATTTACCGGACCCAATGGTTCTGTTGCTATAATTGTAGATTTAAATAACGGTACAGATACAATTTCCGTGAAAGATACTGTTGGAAATCAAATTAATTATTTTTCGAGTCCTCCTCCAACCAATCAAAATACGGTTGTACCAAATATAACCCCGTCGAGTACCCAAAGTACACTACTTCCTTCTTCCAGCCAATCCACTATTTCTTCTTTCCAAAATATGACATCGCCATCTTCTTCTTTTGAAAATATGTCATTGCCTTCTTCCTCGTATAATTATTCTTCCTCCTTACCACCAGGTATTCCTGCGAGTCAAATACCTCCTGGATACGAAGATTTATATATTTTGAAAACGGAAGTTGTGCCACCTGTATGTCCAGTATGTCCCGTTCAAACCTCTAGAAAGAAATGTCCTCCTTGCCCAGCGTGCGCTCGTTGTCCTGAACCTGCCTATGACTGTAAATTGGTTCCGAATTATTCTTCGATGAATGCCAATGCCCCCGTACCAGTTTTAAATGATTTTTCAACATTCGGAATGTAGTAGGGGAACCTAGGTTCCCCTATGACCCCTCCTCACTAAGGAAGGAATTATATTTTTGGCGCGCGAGTATTTACAAAGAAATAGACAATCATATTATTAGTAGGGGGACATAGGTTCCCCCTTCCCTACGGGATACCCCCATCCTTGTTAATGTCGAAGGTATTTGGCAAAAGTGTTTTGGCGCGCAAGTTTCTACAAAGAAAAAGAAAATAATATTTCGCAAAGCAGAATATTATTTTAGAGATTGTTGTAGAGGATGCGCCGAAGTTATCAATGGAAAAGCGAGGAGGGGGACGTATATTCCCATACTAATAATATGATTGTAGATATGGTTGTCGATCCCGCGCCGAGTTAATAAGGTAAAGAATGAAGAGGAGGGGTCAAAGGGGAACCTAGGTTCCCCTTAAAGGGAGGGGTTAAAGGGGAACCGTAGGTTCCCTTTGTTTGAGGCATTTTTTATCCATTTGAAATGTGGATCCTTTGTCTTCCTGAGGAACAATTTTAATAATACATTTGGATTTTTTTCCATAAAGTGGTTCCGTACATCCCTTTTCTTTTACTCGATTTTTTCTTGTTTTTCCTTGTTGTTGTTGTTGTCTTAAAAAAGTAAATACTTTCGGTTTTTCTTCGGTACAACGCGACCGAAAATGCTCGTATCTTTCCCTGACCTCTTCATAGGTAAGATTCGATTTTTTATTCAACATTCGATTGATCGTCTCGTGTAATTGATAGATGTATTTGGAAAAATTCTCTCGGTTCTTCATATTTTCAGCGGTAATTGGAACTTTTTTCAAATTATTTTTTAAATTTATACGACAATATTTACAAGGAAGAATATTTTGTAAAGATAAGATAAAATCCTTGTAATTCTTTTTATTTTCTTTGGTAGGATCGACCGGATAATTAAAACTCATTGTATGAAGAAAATGCCACATACTTGGCCCCCAAACACTGGTTAACATCCCATCTCCACTATTGTAATCTTCTTTGGAATAAATGGTATTTTTTTTTGTTCTATTTGTTCTATTTGTTTTTTTATGGTTTTTATGAATTTCACGTTTTCTGGTATTTTTATTTCCATCCATATAAAATATCTAGAAAATAGTTTTTTACAATAAAAATCGTTAAACAAAGAATAAATTTATTCTTTCATTAATATATTATCAATGTTTCGTCAAATTCAAAGTATAAATGGTGGAATCATCTCTAAAATGAAAGGAATGTTTAGTCGTTTTAATAATATGACCAGCATTCTTTATATTTTAGCCTTTCTTCTTTTTATTTTTATCTCGATTTATGTCTATCAGACTTATATCTCTCCCAAATTCGCCCCCACTTACAATTATTCACAAGAAGGGATGCAATCCGGATCAGGAAAACAAGCTGAATTAATGCTTTTTTATGTAGATTGGTGTCCTCATTGTAAAACAGGCAAACCTTCGTGGGATGAAGTAAAGAATGAGTATCAGAATAAACTCATTAACGGTTACAATGTTATTTTTAAAGAATATAATTGTACAGAAGAAACTGCTGAAATTGAGCAATTAATGAATCAATATAAAATTGAGGGATATCCAACCATTAAATTAGTCAAAGATGGTCAAGTGGTTGAATTTGATGCCAAACCTACCAAAGCTGCTTTGGAACAATTTTTAAATACCGTCTTATAAGGTAGGGGGACGGAAGTCCCCCCTCAAAGGGAACCTACGGTTCCCCTTTAACCCCTCCCTTTGTCCTTCGGGGATCGATATAATTGCATAACTCGGCGCGGGCTCTACAATATTTTCTACAATAATATTGTGCTACGCATAATATGATTGTCAATTTCTTTGTAAAAACTCGCGCGCCAAAAAGTATGAATCATTATCAAGGTGAGAGGGATCTGGGGGACGTATGTCCACTTACTAGGGAGGGGTTAAAGGGGAACCGTAGGTTCCCTTTGAGGGGGGACTTCCGTCCCCCTACCCCCCTACCCCCTATTTAAAAAAGTGGCTGCACTCTCCATCCCCTTTTGAAAAAGACTTTTTCTCTCTTCCATTGAATCTACAGCCTTCTTCATCGAACCAATATTCAAAAAAGAACAATGACAGATAATTTCTTGTGGTTTTTCAGTCATAGGTCCATTATTTTCATTTTCCGCACTCAAACTAAAAATTACTTTAAATAAAAAATTCATTATAAATTCAAGCAATGTAGACGATTCATTGATGATGGCCTTTTCCAAATTCTCTTCAAACAAAACGTTTTTAAATCCAAGAATTTCAGCCCCGTTTTTCTGTTGTTCCATACATTGTTTGAGCGGATAGTTACACAAAACGCCGCCGTCAATATAACATTTCTGATCAAAACAAACCGGCGAAATAAGAACAGGAATCGCACAAGACATTTGTAATGCATCAATTAGTTTTAAATCTGGATGGGTTTTATAAGAAACATCGACCAGTTGAAAATCATTCAATTCAAACGTGAAAAAGTGCTGTTCTATTTTGGAATATTCATAAAAATCTTTCAAGTCAATATCTAAAGCCAAATCTTTTGCTTTTAATAAAGGTTTAAACGATTTTTCAAAAAAGGAGCGGTCAAAAATCCCCTTTTTCGTATACGCATCCAAAATATGTTGAATTTTCAATGAAAATACATCTTTCCAAGGCCGTTTAATGACATAATCATCGACCATATCAAAATCCTCATATTTTAAGGAAAAAAGAGTACCGACAATACTACCTGCAGATGTTCCATAAATCGTTTCAATATTTTCACTTTGAATATAATTTTCTTTTTGTAAATGTTCTAAGGCTCCTAAGGTTTGAAACAAGCTAGGTCCCCCTCCAGATAAAACTAAATGTTTGATGGTCATATTGTATATGTTTTTGTTTTGTATTTATATTATATATTTTATAGTTTGTAGTTTTCTTTCTATTTTTTTTTTCTTTTTCTTTTGTATTTATAAATAAAATCGAAAATACAAAAGAAAAATGTCCAATATTTTTACGCTTGAAAATGTTCAAGATTTCTCTGAAAAAATCAGCATCGACGAACTTTATGAAAAAAAACGACAATATGACTTGAATAAACTCGCACTCTTTAATAAAATTTTGAATCGTATTCACGTAAAAATCAAGACCACATCGCGTCAAAAAATGGACGAACAATTCTGCTGGTTTCTCGTTCCAGAAATGATTATTGGTGTTCCAAAGTATGACCAAGGCGCTTGCATTGCTTACATTATTGATAAATTAAAAGAAAACGGATTTAATGTTCGTTATATTCATCCGAATACTCTTTTCATTTCTTGGCTTCATTGGGTACCTTCTTATATTCGTACCGAGCTGAAAAAGAAAACGGGGATTGTCATTAATGAATACGGAGAGAAAGTGGGTCAAGAAGAAGATGATCAAGGCTCTCAAGAAACGATGACCGTTTCATTCAAAGGAACCAATCAAAATCAAAATAAACCGAAAAAAGAGTTTGACTTGAAAGATACAAATGAATTTATGTTGAAAGGTTTATCAAATGCGAATACAAACGAAGATAAAAAACAACTGAAGAAAAACTATAAACCCATACAAACCTATCAACCTTCGGGAAATTTATTTTAGATTGGGTTTTAACAAGGATTTTAACCAGGATTTTTGCTCCACTTTTTTTTAAAAAGTGGATTTTTAAAAAGTGGATATATATATATATATATATATATATAAAGGTATAAGTATATTCCAAGATTGAATGAACAAAACAAAAAAAAGATCTCTTCATTCAAAAACGAAAACAAAGAAAATCTATTCCAAAGTACTACCGAATCTCACCAAAGAACAACAAATGACCATCTGTAAAAAATTCCCAAATACATTCAATACTTTTCAAGATAAGTTTAGTAAAAAATACGATGCCAATATGAAAGACCCAAATTTTAATCGAACCCGTGAATTAATGAGAATTTACGACGAATTTATGAGAATTCCCAAAAATATTAAACCGAATACAGATTACTATACCTGGGTGAATTATATTTGGTTAAATAAACCACAATTATTAAAAAAAAATGAAAAATACATTGTTCAAATCGACGATTTCCGTTTGGTTCAACATAAAGTTTACGGTCAACTTTTAAATATTGTCAAAGAATACATTCAAAACAATCATAATGAAAAAGCAAAACAGATTAATAATGTCTATCAATCCTTTTTAAAATTAAATACGAATGAACAAACCCAACAATATGCTTCTGATTTCGTTCAAGAAATCGATGAATTAAGGAAAAACAAACAAAATCTATGGAAATTAATGGCATTTTTAAATAAAAATGAAACCATTTCTTATGCAGCTCCTTTTTCTTGGTCATTAAATCCAGATGATAAACAACCCGACATCTTACGTTGTTTTATTAATTCTCCTCAACTCAGTCTATTGGATATTAGTTGTTATTTTGACGATGGTGAAAAAGTAGAATATAAAAAAAGTGTTCGCACTCATTATTTTCAATATCTCCGGGATTTATTTAAAAGTGTTTTTGGCGAAAAACATGAATACAAAGTTCACGATATTTTTGACGTGGAAGTTGAAATTATTAATTTTATGATTTGTGAAAAATTCAAAAATCAACCAAACAATTATAATCGCGTTACCACAGAAGAAGCCGAAAATAAATACGATTTCGACTGGAAAGAATTTGCCAAAGAATTAGGTTTCAAAGAAACACCACGTTTTTTTATTACAGCCAATGTAAATTACATTGATTGCGCTTCCAAAAATCTATTTGAAAACTGGGACAATGAAAAATGGCGTACTTATTACGTTTACATTTATATTCGTCAATTAACACGATGGAATAAAACGAGTAATGAATTATATTATGATTTTTTTGGACATTTCTTACGAGGTCAAGAGGGAGATTTAGAGCGCGAATTACGTCCTATTTTCGCATTATGTTATTCTTTCAATACCTTTTTAACCAATGAATATGTCTCTCGTTATGAAAATAAAGAACATATTCAATATGTCAAAATATTAGCAGAAGATTTAAAAACCGTTTTTACACGGATTATTCATCGTAACAAATGGTTACAACCTATTACAAAACAACACGCTCTTAAAAAACTTCGTTATTTTAAATTTGTCATTGGTTCCCCCAAACTTTTAAGGAAAGATCCTTTGTTAAATTATTCCGCCGATGATGCTTGGGGTAATTTAGTAAAAATCTCCTTATGGCGATTTCGACAAGCCATCCATTTAGAGGGTAAAAAGGAAATTGATATTCCAGTTATCGACTGGGCAATGAATCCGCCAAAATTAATTGGTACACAAGCGTATGTAGTAAATGCAAGTTATACACCTTCAAAAAATAGTATTTATATTCCTTTAGGATATATTCAACCTCCTTTCATTGATTTACAAGAAAGAGGAATTGAATATAATTTAGCACATATCGGGAATACGTTAGCACACGAAATGTCTCATTCGTTAGATGATTGGGGAAGTAAATATGATTTTGACGGTAAGATGAATGATTGGTGGACCAAAAAAGATAAAAAAATATTTAAGCGAATTCAGGATGATATTATTAAAGAATATGAGGTATTTGCTTTACGAGATGGAATTCATATGGATGCTTCTCTTAGTATAGGCGAAAATATGGCGGATATATCCGCTTTAGGTATTTGTATGGAATATTTACAGGATTTTCAAAATAAGAATGAAGATATTTTCAATATTCGTGAATTATCTTTTAAGGCGTTTTTTGTTTATTTCGCCGTTCAACAAAAACAGAAAATTAGCAAACGCGCAATTAACGCTCAATTAAATACCAATCCTCATCCTTTAGACAAATATCGTACGAACGTACCGCTTTCTAGAAGTTCTACCTTTAGACATTTTTATAATGTTAAAGAGGGAGATGGAATGTGGTGGCATACAATGAATAAAGTATGGTTGACATAATTATTTTATTATCCTTTAGTATTTTTTTTGGTTTTTTTGGTTTTTTTGGTTTTTTTAGTTTTTTTAGTTTTTTTTGGCAAAAACTTTAGTCATTTATTATGTTTTTAAATATTTATTTTTCATATTTATTATTTTTTTTTATCATTGTATATTATATAAAATGGCATCCCGTAGAATGAAACGTACCGCTGCTATGCGTCGTAAATTAAAAACCATGAAGAAGAGAGTCGTTAAGGCTGCTTCTCGTGCTGCTTCCAAAGCTGCTCACAAAGCTGCTTCTGCCAGTAAAATGGCTTCTGCTGCTGCCTCCAAGGCTGCTTCTGCCACTAAGTCCGCATCTGCCTCCAAAGCAGCTGCCGCTGGACGTATGGCATCTGCAGCTGCCTCCAAGGCCGCCGCTGCCAGTAAAATGGCTTCTGCTGCTGCATCAAGAGCCGCTTCCGTTGGACGTGTTTAAATGTAGGGGGATATACATCCCCCCTACGACCCCCTCTTTGTTAAGGGCGATGTTTTTTGGCGCGTGAGTATCTACAAAGAAAAAGAAAATAATATTCTGCTTTGCAAAATATTATTTTAGAGATGGTTGTTGATCCCGCGCCAAGTTAATTAAGTAAAAAGCGAGGAGGGGGTATCCCTCCCTCCCTACGGGACGGACGGAAGGGGGATTCCCTACGGGATCGCCCTTTCCAAATGACTCAATTGATTCTGAGTCGTTTCCAAAATCTTTGTTTCAACAATTGCCTCGAACAATTTCAATCCCTTCACATAATCTTCTTCACATTTCACATACAATTCCATAATCAATCGCCTTGTTTGTTCGGTAAGTTTATTCAACCCTTCTTCGGTCAATTCCGGATTGATTCTCACTTTTTTCTCTCCAGAATAAGGATCTACTACAAAATGAAAGATCTGAAAAACAATCGATAACAAACCATTTTGATTTTCATTGGTATTCAAAATCATTTCTTTGATATTCATTGCATATTGATAAAAGAGAGAAGAGGCGCCTTTTTTGGTTGAACCACGATAACTTTTTTTAAAGGGGGCATCGGGACCTTGACAACCTTTCTCTCTTCCATACAAATTCAATTTGATATCACTGAATTTGGTGATTTCTGGAGGCATTTCTTTATTACCTGTAAAAGCAGTGTAAAATATTTTTAAATCTTTTTTATATTGTATGGCGGTTTCAGATGTCATACCTACAAATTTTCCTGTAGAATAATCATATTTATCATAATATAATTCTTCTAATTCTTTGATCCCAGGTTCATCCATTAGCGAATTCAAATTCATCTCAGAATTCATTGAACAAAAATCTGGATTTACATTGATGTCTCCTGAAGCATCCATTTTATGATAATCTTGACCCCTTTTCAAAGATTCGATGCGATTATCACATAAATTCCATTTCATCTTGGTTTTTACACTGGTAGGTATTTGATGTTTATCGTATATACTTTTACGAACCGTATTCCCTGTCGCCGGATCTTTATATAAATAGACTGGATTGATGGTGGTTAAAATGGCTGAAAAAATATGGGCGATTTTTACATAAAATTTGGCGATTCCAATACAAACCCGTTTTTTTTTAATTGTCTTTTGTTTATCTTGGGACATATCTAAATCGTCCAATTGATCTTTATTTAAGAAATAGACCTTTTTTTTAGTCATATCATTGACTTCTTCGCCATTTTTGATTCTTTGTTCTAAATACTGAACTTCTTGATGATTAAAATAACGGTCAATAATATCTGAGGTAAGAACCACTAATTTTTCACAATATTCTTTTTCTGATAATTTTCTCAAACTCTGAAAATCAGCCGTTAAAATATACTTGGAGGCGATGTAATCAATGGCATCATCGAATTTTTGAAAGGATTGATTCGTCGACGTATTTTTTTGCGATGAAGTAAAATTTCCCATTGTATTGTATTTTATATTATATTATTTAAATATTATATTAAGGGAACCTACGGTTCCCCTATGACCCCTCCCTTTAAAGGGAACCTACGGTTCCCCTTTGACCCCTCCTCTTCATTCTTTATCTTATTAACTCGGCGCGGGCTCTACAACCATCTCTACAATGATATTTCGCAAAGCAGAATATCATTGTCATTTTCTTTGTAAATACTCGCGCGCCGAGTTATGCAATTATATCCATCCCCGAAGGGTTCGCTTCGGGAGGGAGGGGTCATAGGGGAACCGTAGGTTCCCTTAATATAAAATTGAATTGCATATATATTTTCTTTCTTAATAACATTCACCTATGTTATTAAGTAATTTTCAGGAAGAACTCGGTTCTCTCAAATTAAATCCAAACTCTTTATCTTTGAAAAAAACAAAAAAAAATAAAAATAACTTTGTCGATAAAACAAAATTATGGACCATCTTTGACCGTGAAATTACTTTGGATGGAGAAGAACAAGAACAAAAAGACCCTTTAGAATGTATTTATCGTTCTTGTGGTAATCGTGAAATGTGTGAAACGTGTCAATCCAGTCTCGCCTTTTCAGATGAAGGATTTCTTACTTGTACCAATCGTAAATGTGGTATTATTTATAAAGATTTAGTCGATCATTCTGCAGAATGGCGATTTTACGGTGCCGACGACAATCAACACGGGGATCCAACCCGTTGTGGTATTCCAATAAATCCGCTTTTAGAAGAATCTTCCTACGGCTGTAAAGTATTATATAGTGGGGGAATGTCTTACGAAATGCGAAAAATTCGTCGTTATACGGAATGGCAGACAATGCCTTATAAGGAAAAATCACAATACGACGATTTTCAAGTAATTACCAATATGGCACAAAACGCCGGAATTCCTAAAATGATTATCGACGATGCCATTTATTATCATAAGAAAATATCGGAATACGAAGTTAATTTTCGCGGTACAAATCGTGATGGGATTTTGGCTGCTTCCATTTATATTTCGTGTCGTATCAATAATTTTCCAAGAACCGCCAAGGAAATTGCTAGTATCTTTCGTCTAGATGTGACAAGTGCAACAAAAGGTTGTAAAAATGCATTGGCGATCATTAATAATTTGGAAAAGGATGTGATTAATAAAGACAAAACTAGTTTTTGTAAAACCAAACCGGAGGATTTCATTGAGCGTTTTTGTAGTAAATTGAATATTAATGGCGAACTTACGAAAGTATGCCAATTTATCGCAATGAAAATCGAAAAAGAGAATTTAATGCCGGAAAATACACCTCATTCGATTGCGGCTGGAATTATCTATTTTATTTGTCAAGTCTTTCATTTGAATGTGAATAAAAAAGATATTAAAAATGTCAGTGAAATCAGTGAAGTAACGATTAATAAATGTTTTAAGAAATTGGAGAAAAAAACGACGGAATTGGTTCCCGTCGTTATTCTCAAAAAATACGGGGTTTGTTAGCGAGAATATTATTTATTATATAGGATTGGTTTTTATTCTTATTTATTTTTATTTTCATTTTTTTTCAAAAAGATACTATATTCATATAATTGGCTATTCACATTTTTTAAATCTTCCAAAACTTTTTCTTTCTGTTTCTCTTTCGTTGAATAAGGGACGATAATAAAATCCTTTGATTTTTCTTTTTTATCTTTCTCTTTATCTTCTTTTTCTTCTTTTTCTTCTTTTTCTTCTTTGTCTTCTTTGTCTTCTTTTTTTTTAAAAGAATAACCAATATCTTCATACAAACGTCCATCTCTTCCACATTGATCTTCGTTTTCACGAGCGTGTTTTGCAAAAGAATATCTCATCAAATCCAATTTATTTCCAAATAATTTACATAATCCCAAACCGCTTCCCAATTCATCTTGACGAAAAGATAAATAGTTTTTGTACAAAGGCGATTCCATAAATTTTGTATTGGTAGAATTATTCAAACTTGTAAAATAAATATAATGTTTACAATGATAACATAATGGAGGTGGATAATTTGATCCAGTTAATACAATTGTTTTTTTTTTCTTCATAAATTCGGGTAGGTCTTCTTCTTCAAAGGAGCGGATTGATGTAGCAAAAGAAGGTTGTGCTTTTTTTACAGATTTACGTAAAGTAAACGTTTGAAAAGAATTTACTTGGAGAACAATGAAAACAAAGACAAATTTTAAGACAAAGGCGATTTTATACATATTCAAATAGGATGGTTAATATTATCCAATTCTTAAAATGAAAAAACGATTTCAATTTTTTACACCTTTAGACATTCTAAACGCAGACCTTTAGGGTCGGCAGGCGGTTTAAAATCTTCAACGGTGTAATTGTCCAAAGGTGTATAAGTTCCATAACGAAAAATAATTTGTTCCGTTTAATTAATACAAAAACAATCATCCTTGGATTTATGTGTGAATATCAAAATCAGAACCATATAGAAAAAGTACCCAAAAAAATATTCATTGTCCCTTATCGAAACCGTATCCAACATAAATTCTTTTTTAGTAAATATATGACTTTTTTATTAGAAGACCAAAAAGAAGATTATGAAATCTATTTCTCACATCAGAATGACGAGAGAAATTTCAATCGTGGGGCGACAAGAAACATCGGGTTTTTAGCCGTAAAAGCCAAATATCCAAACCATTATCGAGATATGAATTTTATTTTCAATGATGTGGATACCATTCCTTTTAATAAAATATTCAATTATGAGACGACGCACGGAAGTGTGAAACATTATTATGGATATACGCACGCGCTTGGAGGAATTGTTGTAATGAAAGGCGCGGATTTCGAGAAAATCAATGGATATCCTTGTTTTTGGGGCTGGGGAATGGAAGATAATTGTTTACAAAAACGGTGTTTGGAAGCCGGCTTCGAAATTGATCGCTCGGACTTTCATCCCATTGGAAGTCCGGAAATGTTACAATTGTTTGATGGGGTAGCTAGAATCATAAGTAAAAGAGATCCTTTACGTATGAAAAACGACCAAGGAATTGACGGTTTGAAAACCATACGGAATTTAAAATATACGGTAGATGCATTTTCTTTAAATTCCAATGATAATATTTATGTTGTGGAGAATCCCAATATTTTTTATGTGAATATTACACAGTTCTTTACCTATCACGCATTTGAAAGAGACCAGTATTATAATTATGATTTACGTGAACCGGCCAAAAAAATCATTCATTTGGATGAATCTAAACGTAATTATAATTCAGTCAATACGACCGACGATTGGAAACATATTCCTAGTCGAGATAGTCTTGTAAATGTGCAACAAAAACAGCCTCATCATCAGCATCAGCCTCAACAAAATGTAAGAAATGTTCATCCTTATTCCCCTCAATACGCACGTGTAAACAATATTCCCCCAAGGGCATCAATGTCCGCTAACGTTCAATTAGGCGGAGTTAGAAGGTTTTAGATACGCTCTCAGGTAAGTAAAATATTGATTAGTTTGAGCGCAATAACAAAATATATTGTATTATTTTGTTGTCAATGAATGATTTTTTCTTCAAATAATGATTCAATATATTCAATCATATTATTATAAGTTATTAATATTTCTAATCTATCTTCATTAGACATATTATTTATGTCTCTTAATACTTCTTCATTAAAGGATTTCATATTTTTTATATGGCAAATATATTTATTCAATAAATCATCATCATTATTATTATTTTTAATTGATTCGTCGTTTTTTATTTCTTTATGATGTATTTTTATAGAATTTCCCATATAATTATACTTTTACACCTTTGGACATTTAAAACGCCGAGTCGGCGTTTTAAATGTCCAAAGGTGTAAAAAAAAGTATCGCAAATCCACTTTTAAGAAAAGTGGAGCAAAAATCCGAGCATATTAATATAGATTTTTACAGGGTAGTTTTTGCTCCACTTTTATTAAAAGTGGATTTCCAAAAAGTATATATGTATTCACTATAATTGTTTTGCCGTTGGCTTTTTTTCAAAGGTATTTTTTCTTGGGCCTCCCCCCATAATGGGATACATACGGTTTCATAGATTTCTTGATTGATATTTAATGCATAAATTCCACCCGGCTGTAAATGCTCATACGTTTTTTGAAAAAGCGGTTTGTAAAAGTTCTCATTCATCAGTATTTTGAATGAATTCTTCTTCTTTTTTTTCTCTTTCTCTTTTTCTTTTTCTTTTACTTTCTCTTTTTCTTTTTCTTTTTTTTTCTCTCCAGATGAAAAATCTGGTTGATAAGAATATATTTCCAAATCATAATAAGGTGGTGATGTAAAAACCATATCATATTTCAAAGTAGAATAATCGATTTTCAATGCATCTTCAAAATAAAGTTGGATGTTTGTTTTTGTCCCCTGACTTTTCAAGAATTCCGTCATTTTTTGATAAGGTTCCATCAAATTTTTATTGGAATCGATGCCAATATAATTGGCAATATTCAAAACCGATGCCGCAATTAATCGCCCGCCCCAACCACAAGTGAAATCGAGTACGGACGTCGGTTTGAACCTTGTATAGACTTCCATTGCCATTAAAGGACGGAAAATATTAATGGCGCTAATACAAATATTATATACTTCTTTATAGACTTTATATTCATTCTTTGTATTGTTTTTATTTTTCACGTCTTGGTAGTATTTCAGCATTGTTTTAATAAATTTTTTTTGTTTCAATGGATTCTCCGGATCCAGACTCTTCATATTTGCTAAAAAATCATAATAACTAAGCCCATATTTTCCTTGTGTATTCAGCCGTTCTTGAAAGGTAAAAAAATCGACGACGTCGTTTCCAATACGGCAACGGGGCGATTCATTTTGAGCATTTTCTCCAATGTTTTTCAAAAGTTGGTATTCTTGTTTTGCGTGTTCCAAAGAAATCGGTTTAATCTTCTCTCCAATGTTGACCTTTTCCAACTCTGTATATTTTTCTTTAAGCATTGAATATATTGAAATGGAGAGAAAAAAACCGGTTTCTCTCTTTATTGATTCTTATAAAGGATAATTCAAAAATTAAAACTTAAAAATATAAATAAAAAGAAAACAATGACCGTTCCTTTACAATCCATCCAAGATATCCAACATGTTTTTTATATTAATCTGGATCATCGAACTGACCGTAAAAAACACGTCGAAGAGCAATTACAAAAAATTGGAATTCGGTCCGATGTGGTAGAAAGGTTCCCTGCCATTCGACCGGCAAAAGGCAATGGTGCAATTGGTTGTACAATGAGTCATTTACGTTGTCTTCAAAAAGCTCAAGAGGCCGGTTGGGATCACGTATGTATCGTTGAAGATGACATTGAATTTTTGAATCCCGAATTATTTATGAGTCAAATGAATCGATTTTTAGAGAATCATCCTGTATGGGATGTCGTTTTACTTGGAGGAAATAATGTCCCGCCTTATCAGAAAATCGATACGACTTGTGTTCGTGTTGGCTCTTGTCAAACAACGACAGGATATTTGGTAAAGAATCATTATTTTGATACTTTAATTCAAAACATCAAAGAAGGTTTGGGATTCCTTCTTCGAAGTCCCGAAAAACACGTTTTGTATGCCATTGATAAATATTGGTTTCATCTTCAACGTCAACACCATTGGTATTTGATTATTCCTTTGACGGTTACTCAACGTGCGGATTATAGTGACATTGAAAAAAGGCCGACAAATTATCAACGAGTGATGACGGACTTGGACAAAAGTTACCTTAGTAGGGGGGTAGGGGGACATACGTCCCCCCTTCCCTACGGGATACCCCCTCCTCGCTTTTTATAAGATTTTTTGGCGCGCGAGTTTCTACAAAGAAAAAGAAAATAATATAGTGCTTTGCGAAATATTATTTTAGAGATTGTTGTAGAAACTCCCGCGACGAGTTATCAAGGGAAAAGCAAGGTGTGGGTCTCCCGTAGGGCGGGGGACTTCCGTCCCCCTACCCTGTAAAAAAGTTGTCCGTCTGTAATTTCATCATATTTTCCTTGAAAAAAGGATGTAAATAAAACCCTATGGCATAATCTTCCAAATATTCATTTTCAATCTTCTCTCGTTCTTTAATCAAGTTTTGAATGGCTTCCAAAGAGAGAAAATAAAAACGACCGCTACAATATTTGGTTGCATAAACCGGCAAATATTCCGGTAATTCAGGATGAATTTTATAATATTTTGACAAATAGGATTGAGGTACATCCACGACATTTCCCCCATAATGTGCCTTCAAGTCTTTTGATTTTGCATTTGAAAGCAATCCTATTAAAATATCAAAAAATTTTGGTTGAACCAATTCTTGGTCATCATCCGTTTTAAAAATATATTTAAATTCAAAGGTTTTGACAACCGCATTGTAAGCGGCAATCACCTTTTTTGGGAGGGAATTATAGTCGTCCGGGGTTTTTACAACGAGTTTTCTCTCCTTTTCATCAAAAGAAAACTCATTTTCTAAATTGGGATCTCCTAATACGTGATAATAAGTCAATTGTTTAGGTAATGATTTTAACCAAGTATCGCGTTGTTGGTCAGCTTTATAAGTGTATCGGTAACAATTCATAATTAAAAGAATGAAATCTTGGGTTTTCAATCGATCAATAACTTGCATTTTGAAGTTGCTATGTATTTCAATATAATGTAGAAACTTTATATAAATATAAATATAAATTTATTATTTATATTTATATCCAATGAAAGAAGTAAAGACTACCTTTTCCACTTGCTGGTATCGATTAAAAGCCAAATTCGATGCCACGATCTATTTGACTTGGATTGACAATATGTTGAAAAATGTGAATCAATATTATTTGATCATTTATTGCGACACGAATTCTTATTCCGATTTGGAAAAATATGCGTTTACCAATCAACAAATCAAACTCGTCCTTTTTCCTTTGGAAAAATTCCACGGGTACCAATACAAAGAATTCTGGCTACAAAATCATCAAAAAAACCTTTTATTGAATCAAAATACTGGTTGGGAAGTCAATATGCTTTGGAATGAGAAAATATGGTTTGTCGAAAATACCATTCGAGAGAAATATTTTGAAACTGATTATTATGGTTGGTGTGATATTGGATATTTCCGCGGACGCCCAAATGATTTACCTTCCTCTTTATATGGATTATGGCCCAATAACGAGAAGATTTCTTTATTAGATAAAACAAAAATTCATTATGGGTGTATTAATAATGACCAAGTATATTTACAAAGTTTACATCAGTTGATACAAAACGTCGATGTATCCAAGAGAGAAATTCCACCCTTCCAACTTTCGGTTGCAGGTGGCTTTTTTATTTTAGCCAAGGAAAAAATGGATTGGTGGAAACAGGAATATGAGAGAAAATTGGAATCCTATATTCGTGAAAATCGTCTGGTAAAAGACGACCAAATTATTATTATTGATTGTATTTTTTCGAATTTCAACCTAGAAGAACATTTTATTTTATATCAGGAGAGAGAACCCGAATTCGATAATTGGTTTATGTTTCAGCGTATTTTACTATAAATCGAAATAAATCGTTATTTTTCAAAATAAATAATGATATCGATTGAATATAATACAAAATAAAATGTCGGTCAAAATATCGATTCTAATGCCGATTTATAATGGTGTAGAATTCTTTGAAGAAAGTTTGAATTCTATTCTCGAGCAAACTTATGAATCTTGGGAACTTATTGTAGGGGTAAATGGTCATCAAGCCAATTCATCCGTTTATCGTACGGTATTGGAAGTGATTCAAAGAATAAAACATAAAAAGGAAAAAATCAAAATTTATGATTTTCAAGAATTAAAAGGAAAAGCGAATACCTTGAATGAAATGAAGAAATATTGTGAGAAAGATTCGAGTTATGTTGCCATTTTAGATGTGGATGATATATGGCATCCTGAAAAATTAAGGATTCAGAGTCCATTTTTTGATAAATATGACGTCATCGGAACGAAATGTGTTTATTTCGGTGAAATGGAGGGTGTAATACCAAATATTCCGGTGAGAGATATTAGCTCTCTTGATTTTTTTTCCGGAAATCCAATGATTAATAGTAGTTCGTTGATCCGTAAAGAGATTGCTTGGTGGACGGATGAATTTTTAGGTCTAGATGATTATTATTTATGGTTACAATTAAGAAAAGAAGGTAAAACCTTTTTTAATTGTGAAGAAGTAGTAGTAAAACATCGAATTCATAAAAAATCCGCTTTTAATGCAAAAGGAAATCATCATCGTGTAAAAGATTTATTATTGTATTTTAAACCTTATGACGCAAAAAATTTTAATATAATCTAAATGAACATTCTCTAAATGAACATTCTCTAAATGAACATTCTCTAAATGAACATTCTCTAAATGAACATTCTCTAAATGAACATTCTCTAAATGAACATTCTCTAAATGAAATTTAATTTATCGTTATTTTAAACCAATTTTTGACGGGAAATAAATCTTCTGTATCTATATTACTTTTTTTAGGTCCAAACCAAACAGAAGGATAACAAATGATTCGTTCGTTTGATTGATTCAAATACGCACCCCACCAACTAAATGTACTATTTGCAATAATATTATATTTACAACAGCTCATTAATAACATTTGTTCCCAATCATTTAAATGGTAAGGTGTTTTTATAAATTCTATCAAAGGAAATGTTTTTTTAAGTTTTTGTATCATTAGATTCACTTCATCAAAATCTTTTTCTTCATTAAAATACAAAACGTATAAAAGAGTATTTATTGGATGAATTTTTCTATCTCTTTTTTTAGAAACGTTACCTTGTAAATTTTCAACAGGTAAAGATTTTATGTTTTTTAATATAAAACCAATACTTTTTTCATAATAGTCATAGGATAAGATATTATGATGTTCTTGTAAATCCTTATAATCACCAATACGAAAATGCATACTCATCGTATTTTCTAAATTCGGTAATTCGAGTTTCAAAGCTTTTTCTCTTATTTCTTGTTTGAATCGATTAAACCCAACCATTTCATAAATTTCATCCCAGAACCGTTCAAAGTATTTCGGGCTTTGAAAATAACCAAATAATAAAGTAAGGGAATACGTTTGATCAAGAGAAGGAAAAATACTTGGTAGTGGTTGATATAAAAATCCGGCCTCTCGAATGATTCTTTGTTCCTTAAGAAAGCCATCGTGAAATGTATATTTTTTAAGGGATTCTAATAAATTGTCCCAATAAGTGAGTCGATGCGTAATCCCGTAAGAAGTCTGACTATAAATAAACCCGAAATTCTGTTTTTGTTCGAGTGCATACGCAATAGTCGTAAAAATCTGGAAAAGCTGATTGCCTAATCCACCCATAATTTGACAAGTAATCATTCTTTTTGATTTATGATTTATTATGTAATCTATTTGAAATAACTTTATATCTAAATATCTGTAATAAAATCAATATATAATATAATTCGATCGTCATTTGTATGGTTCATTAACGAATGTGTAAATTCTGGATTAAAGATAATCACTTTTCCTGGTTGTTGAATGACCGTTTTGTTATTCACGATTAACGTACTTTCACCGCTTATACATAAATGATAAGCCAATGTACCAAAACTCGGTCCGGTTGCGTCCGTATGTGGACTAATTACACAGTTTTTATGAACCAGACTAAAACCCGCGACATTAATTCCCCCAATCGATTCTAAAATTTTGGTTGTATTTGGACATATCTTTTTTGTTATTCCAGGACAAGTCGTATCTTTAATCATTAATGCATAATTCGACCAGTTATCCGTCCAAGCAGGGATCCAATACTTATTTTCATTCTTTTTAATAAATTCATTTATATGATCAATATTATCATTCCATTCTTCTTGTTTACGTTTTATTTTATCTGTGATCGATAACTGATGATAAACATTTAAACATTCCTTTTGAATCATCTCAAAATTGTCTTTTAATATTTTTAATCTTGAAAATGAAGATGGATCATAAAATTCTTTATTTTTATCATTTTCATTCTTTAAGGATGGGTTATAAAAATATTTGTATATATCACTTGAAAATATAGTATAAATAAAAATAGTTAGAGAAAGAATCATTAAAATGAGAATCATTGAATTCATTTATACCATTGAAGATTTTAATTTGCCTTTTTATGGCGAATTAAAATCGTAAATCTGGGTTGTTACTGATTAATTACCCCGTCCGGAAAGAAAAATGAGACAAACTCATTTACCTTTCCGGACAAGTCGCCGACAGAAAGAAATTATGGGGACCCAAAACGTCCCAATTTTCTTTCTGTTCGGTGTAATTCTATAAAGATGTAATAAAATTTTTATGTTTCACACTTCTCAAGTGTTCAGCCCGTCCAGCACATCGAACATTGGAACCACATTCGCACGCAAATGTTTCCTTTTGGTTGGCTAATATTTTTTCCTTGTTTCTTTGATACCAATCATCTTTGTAATTTTTGATTTTTTCCTTGTTTTCTTCTACATAAATTTTGGTTTGTTCCAATATTTTATTTTTATTTTCTTCATAATATTTTTTGCATTGTTTTTTGATTTCTTCTTTATGGATTTCATTATATTTATTCCTACTTTCTTTACTTTTAACGATATTTTTCTCTTGTTTTGGTTTCTCCACATCTTTTTCAAAATTTCCTTCCTCTTTTTTCTCCGTAATTCCTTGATTTTCATACAAAAGATGTTTTTTTGAATGAAAATGTCGATCTTTATTTCCAAAGGTATATTCGCTTCCGCATTCACATTGAATAATTTGACCCTTTTTTTCTTTCAATTCCGTTTGATGGATTTCTCTCCATTTCTTTTGCATAGAAGCAATTTCTTCTTTGTTTTCTTGACGATATACTTTTTGATTTGCCGAGATTTGTTCTTTGTTCTTCTCATTATATTCCTTCAAATAATCCTTGATTTTCTCTTGATTTTTTCCCGCATATTCTTTCTGGTATTTCAGTTTTTCCTCTTTATGTTCTTCGTAGTTTTCTTTTGCCTTTTCCAAGATTTTCTCTTTATTTTTCTCATACCATTCTTTTTGTTGGTCTTTGATTTTTCCAAGATGTTTTTGAATATAATTTTTTATTTTATCACAATTGATATTACGATAAACTTTGGCTTTTTCTGCCATTTCTTCTTTATGTAGAATTCGATAGATTTTTTGATATTCTTTCGTCGTTTTTCTACCAGGAATTTTTATATTCAATGATGAAGAAAGTAATTGAATCCAGTAAGCTTCTCTTTCCCTCGCTTCATTCACATTGTCACAAGGGAATTGTTCAATTCCAACCATTTCCCAATTCTCCCATCCACCATTAGCTCGAATGTTTTGATATATTTTATAATGATGATTTGGTTGATTTGGATTGATACAAGAATTTTTATGCATACGATAACGTTGTCTAAAACACGTGGTATGACCAATATAAGTATCAATAATTTTCTCATCTTTACATTTAATTTCATATATGACGGTATTTAGGTAATCTGCTAAAGTATTTGAGGTCATTATTTAATAAGTTAACATATTTTTAAATCAATTTCCAAACGAATCTAAAATTCTTCGGAAAATTCGAATATGTCTTTATTTTTATTTTTATTGGCGAGACCATAGTCCGATATTTTTCTCTCGAAAAAGTTTGTTTTTCCCTCAAGACTAATCAACTCCATAAAATCAAATGGATTACTGGCGTTATAAATTTTATCGTACCCCAACTGTAACAATAATCGATCGGCCATAAATTGAATATATTGACTCATTAAACCCGAATTCATCCCGATCAAACGACAAGGAAGAGCGTCACAAATAAACTCGATTTCAATTTCGACGGCTTCTTTGATGATATCATAAATACGCGATTTATTAATTTTCTTCTGTAATTTAGAATATAATAAAATAGCAAATTCGGTATGAAGCGCTTCGTCCCTTGAAATCAATTCATTCGAGAAAGTAAGCCCGGGCATTAGTCCGCGTTTTTTCAACCAAAAAATACTACAGAATGCTCCGGAAAAGAAAATCCCTTCAATACAAGCAAACGCCACTAGACGCGTAGCAAAACTACTTCGGTTATCATTAATCCATTTTTGTGCCCAATCCGCCTTCTTTTTAATACAAGGATAATTATCAATGGCACTGAAAAAACGCTGTTTATCTTCATTATTTTTGATATAAGTTTCAATGAGTAAACTATAGGTATGCGAATGTATATTTTCCATCGCAATCTGGAACCCATAAAACGCTCTTGCTTCCGAAATTTGTACATCTGACATAAAACGAACCGCTAAATTCTCCAAGACAATTCCATCACTCGCCGCAAAAAACGCTAAGATCATTGAAATAAAATATCTTTCCTCGTCATTTAATGTTTGCCAATCAGCGATATCTTTCGTTAAATCGATTTCTTCCGCACGCCAGAAACAATCGACCTGTTTTTTATACATTTGCCATATGTCTTCGTGTTGAATTGGAAACATTACAAACCTATTATGGTCTGGTGTTAATATTTGTTCTGTATTATGTTTGGACATCCTAAATAATATATAGCAAAGATTTTATATTTGTTTTTTTAAACAATTGTTTTTGAGGGGATTTGAAAGAATAGAGGAAAAATACAAACAATCGATAAAAATATAATCATTTGTTATTATAACACTCCTTAAAAATGAAAATCGAAATGGAAATCATTGAAAAAAATAGAAAAATACAAGAGAACGATTTACGAATGGTTCCTTATAGCGATAACGCCTTGGAAGAAGATGTGAAGATAATGACTTTATCTGAAAGAGACCAATATGTAATGATTATTGAAAATGAAATTCAAAAGAGGAGAGAATTATTACTCAAAAAACGCAAACATTTAAAAAAAGTAAGGAATCAAAACGAGTTTTTAGAAGAAGTCATAAGCGATTATGGAAAATATTATGATTATATCGTGGAACAAAAACAAGAGCAAATGCGTGCGTTAGATATGTTAAACAAATATATTAATGGACTCATTGAAAAAGAGAATATGACTTCGGAAAATTTGAAAGATGCCAAGAAAGAACAAAAGAAAATTATTTATGAAATAAAAAAAATCAAAAAGGGTTTAGATTCTTTCACTGAAAAATAAAATAAAATATCTTTTTATTTATATAAGTTTTTCTCGAATGACTCAACGAAATACAATGAATTATACTGGAAGTTTAAATTTTATGACTCCAAATTCTGGTAAAAAGTCTGATAGTTTTTTAGCAGATTTTAATCAAAGTTTAAAAAATTTGGAAAGTGTAGTGAATGATAATGAAAATAAAACCGGGAAACTGAAACAAAGCCAACAAAAAGTAATGGGTTATTTGAATGATTTATCCAATCAATTGAAAGAATTAAGTCAACGATTACCTGAATTAAGAAATGTCATTGATAATCAAGATGCGATGATTGCAAAACATCTCGAAACAATGGCAGAGTTGAATAAAGAATTGGATGCATCGAGAGAAGAAATCGTTGCATTAAATCGTGAAAAAGAGGATTTGGAAAAACAAATCTCTCAACAAGAAAAATTATTGAATGAAATCAAACAACAAAATGATCGACAGTTGGCCGAAACCAGTCAAGAACTTGCGGGCTTAAAAGAAGAATACGCGAATCTTCAACAAAGTGGGAATCTAGATCGTGAAAAACAGGCGGAATTAGCGAGAGAAATTCAAGAAAAAATGAGGGAATTGGAGGAGGTACAAAAAGAAAATGAACAAATTTTATCGGAAAAAAAACGTGATTTAGAGGAATTAAAAAACCAACATACCAACGTATCTGGCGAATTGGAAAAAGTAATTCAAGAAAACAATCAATTAAAACAAGAAAATAAGGATTTAATTGATAATATTAAACAAGCGACAGTTATTATCAATAGTGTCGTCAACAAATTAAGAGTGATTGCCAATGATCCTGATCTTTTAGAGAATTTTAATCCTAGTGAAATTACAGAATACATTCGATTAATTAGTAATTCATTACAAGGAACCAAATTTACTGGAGGTAAATTAGGTCGTCGTCTTCATCGTTATAGTAAACATAAAAAAGGGAAAAAGGGAACGAAAAAAACAATGAAAAAACATAAAAGAAAAACAAAAAAAATGATTCGAAAAGGAGGATCAAAATGTGGAATGATGCGAGGCGGGTTTATTTATAAAACACATCGTAGTCGTAAATCATCGCGTTCTAGAACAACTATTTAATGGTCTAATGTTTACATAGCATTCCTTTTAACGTGGGATAATATTCGTATTCTTTTGCTCGAAAAATTTCTCGATTCAAAATGGATTGGATCGACCGTCGTTGATTCCAAATTTCCTTTTGTTTGGAATAAACCTTTTTCCAGGTACGTTGAACGATTCGTAGCCAAAACGTTTTAATGATGGCAATCGACTCTCCGCCTTTGGGTAAAATGATTCTCTCGATAATTTCGGGTTTGATATATTTATAATTCCTTTGTGGATTGTTTTGAATGATCCTTCGATAATTTTCAATGGGATGATGAATGTAAAAATAAGTTATTCGACAAATTCGACTACTATAATAATAATTTAATCGTTCGCATAAATCTTTGATTGCATCAAATTCTTCATAAAATTCTTGAATCTGGATTTCATTTCTCATAAAATAATGATGATACATTTCTGGACTACTTTGGCCTTCAATAAAACCGTGTATATTTTCATTGAATAATTCACATATTCCCAATACATAAATGGATTGATTCATTTTTTATAATATTTGAATTTTATTATTTATTATCTGTTTATGAAAGACCGTTTCTTATTTCAATTTTTAGAGAGATAGAGAAAGAAAGAAAGAGAAAGAAAGAGAAATATTTTTAATTGTATCCATAATATATAATAGGTTCAATGAATATCAAAATCCCCAAATTTTTAACCAACAAATATGTTTTATATTTAGTCGTTTTCTTAAGTGTTACGAATATGTTTGGATATTTAGCAATGGCCAATATCAATGCCCTTATTTATTTTTTAATCATTGGACTTGTGACAAGTATTTTTACACAAAATATGTGTATTATTCTACTTTCTGCTCTTATTTTATCGAATATTTTCATTGCCGGGCAAAGTTCTTTCGAAGGGTTTACTGGTGAAATCAATGACGAAGAAAAACAAAAAAAACAAATGGTAAATGAAGACAAAAAACCACAAATGATAACTCCTCTTAGCAGTGATGAGGAAGCAGTCGATTCTAGTATTCCTGTTATAGATAACGAAAACCAACCTAATAATTTTGATGAATCATTTGAAGTTAATATGGGAAATGGTAACAAAAAAAAATATCCTGTAGATTATTCTTCGAGTATTGAAGATGCTTATGGACCTTTGGACAAGGATGGAATCAAACGTTTAACCGAAGATACTCAGAAGTTATTAAAACAACAGCTTCAATTGGCGGATGTAATGAAAACGATGGCTCCATTGATCAATAATATTAAACCGTTGATTGAACAAAGCAAGGAAATGATGGATGGAGTTGGCGGATTGGATATGAAAAATTTAGGGGGATTGGCTTCTTCTGCAAAAAGTTTTATGCCTTCTACAACGAATTAAATCGTTAACTATATAAAATGATATTATATTATACTTTTTTTAAAAGCATAATATAAGAGAGAATTGAATTATGAAAATAATGAAAAAATGCCCTCCCGGGGTTTTATGTATTGAAAATATGACGTTAGCTTTTGTTGCTCTTGCATTATTTTTGATTTTATATTTTATTTATAGTATCATTAAAGTACCCGTTTCTACCAATGTTAAATTGGATAATCATATTACGGAAAAAGTGATTGTTCAATCTCCTCCTTCACTAGGAAGAGGAAGAGGAGGATTCGGGTTTCTACCAAGTTATCCTTATAATAATTTACCTGGCGATGTTCTATTAGATCCTTATGTCCCTCCTTTAAGCGACGAGAGATATTTTGTTTCAGCACCGGTAGTACCCATTAATATTTCTACAAATATCGGCGCCGTAGATACCAATTACCGACAAGTGGGTATTTTAACTCCCTTAAATACCAAAGGGGAAATTCTCTCTTTGATGGGACGACCGTTGTTTGTAAATCGCGATAAATGGCAGTATTATACGATTAGTAACCAGCATAATAATGTGAAACTTCCCGTTTCAAGGGCCGGGCGAAGTTGTACCAATGAATACGGATGTGATAAATTATATAATGGAGATACCATTTTTGTCGAAGGATATAATGAGGCTTTCAAAGTGACGATTTATGATAACGATACCATAAAATATCTACCGTAGGGGGACATACGTCCCCCCTACGACCCCCTCAGTAGGGGGACGGAAGTCCCCCCTACGACCCCCTCCTTGTTAAGGATAAATACATTTTCCATTGATAATTCGGCGCGAGATCGACAATCATTTCCACAATGATATTGTGCTACGCATAATATTATTGTTATTTTCTTTGTAGATACTTGCGCGCAAAAAATGCAATGTGGGGGTCGTAGGGGGGACTTCCATCCCCCTACTGTGGGGGTCTCCCGGAGGGTGGGAAGATGTACATCCCCCTACTGTGGGGGTCTCCCGGAGGGTGGGAAGATGTACATCCCCCTACCCCTAGTAAAAATAGTAAATAAATAATTCAAGAGAAAAATTCCAAGGATGAAAAAAATACAAATGATAAAAGTCATAAAAGTTTCACTTGTAAAGAAATTTTCCAAATCATTTACATTTTTATTAACATCGTTCTCTTTAAAGATATCATTTTCATTAAAAGCTGGAGTATTCGATGAACCGGTTGGTTGACACGAAATATAAATATCGGTTTCTCCAGTATTTGGACCCAAAGGATTATAAAATAAATGTCCACCGAACATTGGATTGTTCGATGGTTGAATCATTGAACTTAATAGTTGTAAGGTTGGTTGTGTGAGAGAAATATTCACAGTTTTATCATAGACGATAAAATCCCCTTTAAAAAGATTACTTTCTCCATAATAACTATAAAAAGGACCACTTGGAACAATTTTTTGTAAAGTGAAATTTGTAATGGATAAATTCGTTTTTCCTCCATTGGAAGGCGCTTTTTTCGACATTTCCGTAATGATATCTGTCATTAAACTGGCGGAAGTAGACCCAATTCCAGTAGTCTGTAAAATGGGAATACAAACATATAAAGGATTGCCTCCCAATACAGGAATATTTTCAATGACGATTTCTGCGGGTACATCCTGGCCATTCCAAATATGGAGAGAAGGACTAAATAAAGAAAAAGAAGCTACCCCATATTTCATTGTATTGTAAGTGACTGGAGGGACTTGGTTTTTTTCTGTGATAAAGGTGATTTGATTCTGATTGTTATTCCCAATTAATAAAGTTTGATAATAAGAGAATTGAAAGGAACATTTTTGATCACAATTCGCAAAAATATTGGATTTAGAAATATTAATAGGTGTTTTTGTTGATACGGGGGGTTTAGTAAAAACATCTGTACTCGAAGCATCCAAAATCGGATTAATAAGATTTTGATTGGGTTGAAAAAAATTTGTAAATTGTGTTTTTTGATACATCGAGGCCTGATTAACCATATCCATGATTGATGACATAACTATATAAATATTATATTATAATTATATAGTAATAATAATATAAAAATGACTCATTATTTAAACCACTTAAATTTAACTAAAGGTAAAATAAGTAAATTATATAAAAAAAAGAAACAGACTTTGAAAAAGAAGCACGGAAAACGTATGAAAAGAGGCGGGCGAAGTTATCGAAAAAAAAGACATTTAAATTTGGCGAACAAAACCGTGAAAAATATGCAAAATGGTGGAGGGATGTTTGATTGGTTTACTGGTCCAAGTAATAAACAAGGAGAGAAACAACCTTTAAATACAAATAATCCGCCTTCTTCTTCTCCCTCTCAAGGACTTTTCTCTCGATTTCCTGGAAATAAAACTCCTGTAATGAATGAATATCAAACACCTGTAATCAATCCGGTCCTTCAACCAAGTGACATCCAACAAGCTAATGAGAAACAAGAAAAGATGAATCAAGTCATTCAAGAGTTACGTGAAAAATTAAAGAGAGAAAATAAATTACAAGATTCTCAACCATCAGAAATTCCGGATGATGATGTCTCAAATATTCCTTTTGAAGAAGAATCAACTAATAAATCGGTAATGAATCCGATTCATTTAAATCAACCAAGTACGGAATACGGAGAAGAAAATCAGGATACAAATGGTTCTTCGTTAATGAATCCAATGCATTTTAAAGAATCAAAAACCAACCCTTTTCCAGAAAATCCGGTTCTACCTCCACAAGCAGATGAAGAAGAGGAAAATTTGACTGCAAGTACGGAATACGGGGAAGAAATCCCAAAGACGCCAGAAGAAGTTCCTGTTCCTCAAGCAAATGCAATCGAATATCATCCAGTTACTCCAGAAGAAGTTCCTGTTTCTCAAGCAAATGCAATCGAATATCATCCAGTTACTCCAGAAGAAGTTCCTGTTCCTCCTACCGATTCTTGTGAATATTTAAATGAAATTGAAATACCGGAATCTCATTGTTTGGATACAAAAGAATATAGAAGTCTAGCATTGAAATTACATCCTGACAAAAATCCAAAATGTTTAACGGAAGCTACTAAAAAATTCCAGGAATTAAGTAATAAAAAATGTAAAAATGAAGATGAAGATGATAAAGTAACCCAAGAAGAAGAACAAGAACATGAAGAAGAAGAAAAAGAAAAAGAACCAGAAATTATTCCTGCACCAGAAGAATATCACGAAGTAACTCCAGAAGAGGTTCCTGTTCCACAACAACAAGAAGAAGAGGTTCCCGTTCCACAAGAAAATTTAACTTCGAGTACGGAATACGGAGAAATTCTTCCTGAAACTCCACAAGAAGTTCCTGCTCCTTCGGTTAGCCCTGCTCCTTCGGTTAGCCCTGTTCCTTCGGTTAGCCCTGTTCCTTCGGTTGTTCCAGTTGATTCGTTTTTTAAAGATGAAGAAACAAAAGCCCCTACTGAATCAACCGATTTTTATTCAACTGGACCAAATAGTACCTTTGATCAAGAAGACCAAGAGATTTCTAGAATGCCATCGACCGTTTCCAATTCTTTTCAAAATATCATTGATTATATTTCTGATCAAATTGTTAGTAAAATATCAAATGTTTTAGGATATTCTTCAGGTTCCAATGAAGATAAGTTACAAAACGGATTTATTGCCAATAATCTAAATAATCGTACCATCGGAGTAGGGGGTCAAAAGTCTACTTCTTGCAAAACGCGTAGAAATCATAAAAAAGCAAAGAAATCAAAAGGTACACGAAGATTCCATTAAACCAATAAATGAGTTGAATTATATATAAATATTTGTTACTGTAAAAATATAACAAATATTTAATTTACGAAAATGAAAACCTTATTTATAATGGTGATGCGTCGTGAAAGTTATCCAACATTGGTTTATAACTTGGTTTGGTCAAGGTCGAACCACTTTGAACAATCGGGGCCATTTTACTAACTACTTCTTGTTCTAAAGTATAAGGAAACTGATTCCAAGCGGAGAATTGAGAGAACTTTCTCTCTTCGGTTGGTTCGTATTTCTTTAAAGCATCGATTCCAGTTGCGGCAGAAGAACTACGAATTAACGTAAAAGCAACAAAAAGTCCTAAAACCGCTAAAATTGGATTGGCACAACAAAACATAAGAATCACTATCAATAAAATAATAATTTTTCCGTAAACGGTATCTAAAACATTTGCAATAGATTCAGGTGTTTTATATCCCATAATTAAATAAAGGATAAAGAGAATTGATAGGATGGTCTGTCCTAGATTTTCTTTTTTAATTAATTTTGAAAAACTGTCCATATATCATATATTTATATTTTAAAGTAGGGGGTAGGGGGACGGAAGTCCCCCCTACGACCCCCTCCTTGCTTAACTCGGCGATGGATCGAGAACTATCTCTAAAATAATATTTCGCGAAGCATAATATTATTTTATTTTTCTTTCTAGATACTCGTTCATCAAAAAATATATAATTTATCAAGGAGGGGGTCGTAGGGGGGACTTCCGTCCCCCTACTTAAAAATTGAATTATTAAAATGATACAAAGACAATACGATATATAAATTAATCTAACGTTTTTAAATACACTAATAATGAATACAAATATAAATCAAAATCAAAATAAGAATTTAAACACCTACTTAGGAAACAAAGGATACACCATTTCAAAAAGCGAATTGACTTCGGAACAGGTTGAACGTATTAAAAAAGAATTAACGGTCAAACCTTATGTATCCGGTTCACCCGCCAATAATTCTCAAGTGAGTTTTCCGGTATATCGCGAATCCGCCGGTAAAATATATATGCCTCATTATTACGGAATTGAAAAGTTTGGACCTCCCAAAGAGATTCGTGTGAGTGCCGGTCAAGATATTGTCTTAGAATTCAATGGACAACTTCGTGACTACCAAGCACCCGTCGTCGAGAAATTCATTCAATACGTAAAATGCGAGGATGCGCCGCGCGGCGGATTACTCGAATTGCCTTGTGCTTGGGGAAAAACCTCTGCCTCTTTAAATATTTTATCTCGACTCGGGAAAAAAACCATTGTCATTGTTCATAAAGAATTCTTGATGAATCAATGGATTGAACGCATTGGCCAGTTCTTGCCGAAGGCGAGAATCGGAAAAATCCAAGGACAAATCATTGATATTGATCATAAAGACATTGTGTTATGTATGCTTCAATCCCTTTCGATGAAAGAGTATCCTCCCGAACTATTCAATTCCTTTGGTCTAACGATTATTGATGAAGTACACCATATCTCAAGTGAAGTATTTTCCAATACCTTATTCAAATTAGTGACTAAATATATGTTAGGATTATCTGCCACCATGAATCGAAAAGATGGAACGACCAATGTATTTAAAATGTTCTTGGGTAAAGTAATATGTAAAGAAAAACGCGATGATGCACCGGAAGTTGTAGTTCGAGCTATTGATTATTTTGTGGATGACGACGATTTCAATCACATATCCTTGGATTATCGCGGAAATGTACAATATAGTACGATGATTTCCAAATTATGCGAATATAATCGCCGAAGCGAATTTATTCTTCGTGTCTTGGAAGATTTATTGAAAGAAAATCCAAATCAACAGATTATGATTATTGCTCATAATCGTAATTTATTAAAATATTTTTATGAGGCCATTAAACATCGAGGAATTGCTGGAGGGTCGTGTGGTTATTATGTGGGAGGAATGAAAGAGGCGGCTTTAAAAGAAACGGAATCCAAGAAAATTGTGATTGCTACTTTTTCGATGTGTTCCGAGGGGTTGGATATTAAAACACTTACTACCCTTATAATGACTACTCCTAAAACAGATATTGAGCAAACGGTGGGGCGTATTTTGAGAGAAAAACATAGTGAACCGATTGTGGTGGATATCATTGACCATCACGATCCGTTTCAAAAACAATGGAAGAAAAGAAAGACGTTTTATATGAAAGAAAATTATAAGATCCTTCATATCAAAGACCGAGATTACTTGAATTCTACCATTGAATCGAGACCGTGGACAACGGTGTTTAATCCAAAAGAGAAAAAGACGAAGGTGAAAGAGGTTTTGAATGAAGGTAGAGATGATGTTCAAGATTTAAAAGGCACGTGCTTTTTAAAAATAAAGATTTAAAAAAAAGTGGAGCAAAAATCAATCTGGTTTTGGTTTTCCCTTGAGTTTTTACAGAGTGGTTTTGCGCCACTTTTCCAAAAGTGGCTGGCTGGCTTAGTGCCCTCGGGAAGGGAATCCACTATTTGTATAATGATTGTAGTTATCTACGCAATTTACGCAGTTTGATAAGGCGGTATAAGGAGGTGGATTGGCCAAAGCAGATTCGCTTGGTGGAAGTGGACCGCCGGTTGAATACACTTGGGTCATTGGTAAATTATTTTGGTATTGTGAGTATCCACCACGTAATTTTTTATGACGAACACGGTGTCTTCGACTACGTGTTCTATTCTTTACCGTTCTTTTTTTATGTTTACCTCCTGCAAGGAATCTTGATTTTCTACCGCTAAATAAATTCTTGATACTACTTTTAATATTTTTGATTGTTTTTTTTCCTTTCATCTTATATACTTTCACGATATTTTTTATTTTTCTCTTTAAAGTACTTGTCCCACAACATCCTGAACCTTTCTTACCTCCTTTAGATGCGGCACCACCTTTTACAATGGCGTGTCCTGACGCAGCATACACATTATCTTTTACACCATAAAACGCTTTTGGATAATATGGAGGACTGTTAAGTCCTGAGATTTCATTACTTCCAAAATTTGCTGGATTGTTGGAACTCGTTGGATTCACATAGTTCGGGTTGGCATTGCTATACATTGGCTTATCTCCCCATCCTAAAAAAGACATTCTTTATATAACATAACATTTTAAGGGAACCCTGCGGGTTCCCCTATGACCCCTCCGGCTCCCTTCGGGGATATAACTCGGCGCGAGTTTCTACAAAGAAAATGACAATTGTATTGTGCTTTGCAAAATATCATTGTAGAGATTGTTGTAGAAGCCCGCGCCGAGTTATACATAAAATAAAGAGGAGGGGTCAAAGGGGAACCTAAGGTTCCCCTTGGGGAACCCACTTTTTAAATTTCGGATGAAAATAACATTGCATTTTCAAAACTTTTTCTAAATCCACAAACCGATCTTCTTTGTCATTTTCAAATTCTTCTTCATCATCACTTTCTTCTAAAGCATCCAAATTCTCATTTTCTTTAATGTTTCGAAAAAGTCGATTCATCATTACGCTCGTCTTATAGTCTGGAATATAAGCAACATCTACGTATGTATCGTGTTCGTATAAATGATAAATATCATTTTGTAAATCCGCTTTGACATTGAAGAATCTCATTTTGGGGAAAGTTTTTGTTTGAAGAGGGTTTGTGGTATGATTCAAATTGACCTTGAATAAATTTTCTTTTTTAGGTTGTTTTTGCTCTTTATCTATTTCAACCGGTTTTTCTATTTGCGGTTTTTCTAAAAAATTCGCATAGATTACTTTAGTCGAAGGTTTGTTTTCTTTCAAGGAACGAATCAAAATACAATAAATCGTTATTTGATCTTGGACTTGATGGATGTTTTCTAATAATTCCTTCTGAGTTTTTCGAAGAATCGGAAGTCCCCATACGATTCGTGTCGAACATTGATTTGTCATTTGTAATAATTCGTGGATCCACTTGAGTTTATGGATGAAAAACTGATGAGAAACATTTTCATTTTTATAATAAAAAATATCTTCAACAGAAATAAATTGTTTTTTCAGTTGAGAAAGGAAAGTGAAGGTTCCGTAAAAAACGGATCCATTCCATTCATTTATTAAGAATAAGGACGAAGAATTGAATTCATTAAGTTTTTGTACTGATTCGATCTGGTTTCCGCCGTTCATTGATAACTTCATCAAGTAAACATTTCCTTGATGAAACCAAAAAAATGCCTTTCTTCCCTTGGGAATGGCCATTAAGATTTGATCTTGGTTTATATGATTTTTATCATTTATGGATTCATAAACTTTGTTATGAATGACCTTTTCATAAGAAAGTTTAATATTTTTTGGAAATTGTAATAAAAGCGTTTCTTGCTGTTGATTCGAAAGAATATTCATCTATTATCTTTTATCAAGATGTCTTTAAGTTGGTTTCGACTCCCATTTATTTTCTCTCTATGACAAATAAGAAAACTCTGTCTTGGAATCTAAAAAGTCAATACTCGTCGAAGAACTGATTTCCGAAGAACTTTGCATTTGTTTTTTCAAGAAACTCTTTAATTCATCTTTCATGGAATAAGGGTTCTCGCTCGGTAAGAGAGAACTGAGCTCAATAATTTCTTTTTCTTTCTCTCTTTCTTTTGGTTTTATATTCTCTTTCTCTCTCGCACTTGATTGACGATGAATTACATCATAAATCGCCTCATATTTTTCAGTATGAATATTGACTAAATCTTTTATTTTCGGAGTGGTCAATGTATTTTTGAAAAAAGTAATTAAATGATGGACAAGAAAAATAAAAATAAAAGAGAGAATGACTATTTGTATGGACCAAAGAAACATCTTATACTAAGATTTCTAAAAAAACGAATCATTTATTACGTAGAGTAGGGGGACGGAAGTCCCCCCTTCCACCCTTCGGGAGGGAGACCCCCTCCTCGCTGTATTGGATTATTAACTCGGCGCGAATATCGTACAAAGAAACTTGACAAAGAATTGATGCTTCGCAAAAACTCGTTGTGAAAAAGCTCGGCCCGAAGGGTACTGCGCCCCGGGATGCTTGGTTTTTATGTATGTTATTTTTATAATTGTTTTATTATCATCAACGATAATAAAATAAATAGTTATTTATATATTTTGAGACGATAAAAACCAATCATCCCGGGGCGCAGTACCCTTCGGGCCGAGCTTTTTCACAACGAGTTTACGCGAAGCGTAAAACCCCATTGTCAATTTTCCTTGTACGATATTTGCGCCGAGTTAACAAGATAAACTGTCATCAGGGGGATGTAGGGGGGACATATGTCCCCCCACTAAAAGGATTTAAATAGAATTTCTTATTATTAAATATCTATCCCAAAAGAATAAATGGCCAGTCCTAATCCTCTTGCACTTACCGTGTTAATTGTAGAAAAACTAGGAAATGTAAAAACCTTATCAATTAAGGATTACAAAGAAGAAGAATTATATAAAAAATGTGGCTTCAAAAAGGCAGGAGATTTTGTCAAACAAACCGAATGGAAAGTCAAACTCGATGGCAAACAATATTTTGTGACTTTATTTGGAAAAATCGAAGGAAAAGCGGGAGGAGAAAACAAGTATGATTTTCCACCTCCTATCGACCATACTTTATTGTTTGGAAGTTGTTCTTTAGTCGCGAAACTACAAGAAAAAGAAGGCGATGATTCCGTTTACACCAATTTAAGTTTAGAATTATGGAATAAAATCTATGAAAAACTATTTGGTGGTTTTGAAGATTTGAGTGCAACTTATAAGGAAGACGAAGAAGAAATTGACGAATTGGTTTTTATTCCCAAAGAAAAAAAAACCAAAAATGGCTACTTGAAAGACGGCTTTGTCGTCGATACCAGTAGTAGTGATCCGGAGGAAGATTTAGAAGAAAGTAATGAATTCGAAGATGATACTGAAGACACGGAAGAAGAGGAGTTAGAAAATGTAGGAAGCGAATTGAGTGAAGAGGCCTACTTATAAAGTAGGGGGACATACGTCCCCCCTACGACCCCCTCCTTGCTTTTTATCTTGTTGACTCGGCGCCAATATCGTACAATGAAACTTGACAATAGGATTTCACGCTTCGCAGAAAACTCTTTGTGAAAAAGCCCGGCCCGAAGGGGTTCGCGCCCCGGGATGCTTGGATTTGAATGTATTATTTTTATATTATTTTATTATCATATATGGTAATAAAATAAATATTTATTTAAATATTTTTGATACGTTGCAAACCAAGCATCCCGGGGCGCGAACCCCTTCGGGCCGGGCTTTTTCACAAAGAGTTTTCTGCGAAGCGTGAAATCCTATTGTCAAGTTTCCTTGTAAAATATTGGCGCCGAGTTAGTAATCTAATATAATAATCCAAAACAACAAAGAGGGGGTCGTAGGGGGGACGTATGTCCCCCTACTAGAAAATTGATTTAAATACTTCTTCCCAAAGATAAATATATATACATTATTACAACTTTAAATACCTTAAAAAAATGTCACTTAATATTCGTATCCTTGAACATCCAGAAGTCTTTCGTGAACGAATCGCTGAAAAAATCGACATCTTGCTAACCTCAAAAAAAGAGAGCATCAATATGGAAAAGGCCATTTATAATTATACCTTGAAAGAAGCCACTTCCAAAAAAGTAATTAAAAAATGGGACAATCCCATATTTATTCAAATTTACGTGAATCATTTTCGTAGTGTCTATTTTAATTTAAAACCAGTGTTGATTGAAAAAATAAAAAACGGAGAAATCCTTGCTCAACAAATTCCTTTTATGACCCATCAAGAATTACATCCTGAAAAATGGTCAAAATTGATTGAAGCCAAAATAAAACGCGACAAAAGTAAATTCGAAAACAATGTGGAAGCTTCTACGGATACCTTTACTTGCCGAAAATGTAAAAGTAATAAATGTAGTTATTATGCGTTACAAACCAGATCGGCGGATGAACCGATGACCATTTATGTAACGTGTTTGTCGTGCGATAATCGATGGAAGACCCAATAATTAAGGGAACCTAGGTTCCCTTATGATCCCTCCTCAATAGGATAACCTCCTTGCATTTTCCCTTGATAACTCGGCGCGGGCTTTACAACATTCTCTAAAATAATATTTCGCAAAGCAGAATATTATTTTCTTTTTCTTTGTAGAAACTCGCGCGCCAAAAAGCCAACGCCCTTAACAAGGAGGAGGTATCCCTCCCGAAGGGTGGAAGGGGGGACGTATGTCCCCCTACTAATATTATGCGTAGCACAATATCATTGTAGATATGGTTGTCAATGCCAGCGCCGAGTTAATAAGGTAAACTGTCATCAGGGGGTATCCCGTAGGGAAGGGGGGACGTATGTCCCCCTACCCCCCTACCCCCCTACCCCCCCTACCAAATTCATTAATAAATACGATGAAAGCCAACATTGTCAATATCCATAATAAAAGTTCAATGACCCAATCCCAATTTTCGTCCATAATTCTTATTCTTTCTTTCCATCGAAGGTCTAAATCTTTTTTTTTATTATATTCATAAAGATAATATCGAATTGTTTCATCCGGAAATTCTCTCCCTACCTTTCGAAGAAACATTCCCATCTTATTTTGTTTCAAGGCATCTTGAATAAAGATACGATTTTCTGGAGTATCGTGTCGAAAAACATAAGGACTCGTTGAACTCGACATTCTTGCCCAATCTGTTAAATGTGTCACTTCACATTGAATACGAGGCAACAAACCGTACACCTTGAAAATAATGGCAAAAATACTTTCATTCGCCAATCCACCATTACAAACCAAATGATACAAATCTTTTTTTTCTTGGATAAATTTCTGAAATAATAAAACGTGTTCTCTCTTGATTACAAACCAAGGAGTATTTCCTAAATGGAGATCCTGAGGTAATAACATTAAATTTGCTCGTTTATGATAAAAAGGATTCCACCAAGCAAACCGCCAAGATAAAAGTGTGGTTCGGTAATTCTTGAAAAAAAGATATCGGAACCGTCGTGGAGAAATAATTGGACAACACGAATCCGTCAATAAACAAAACCATTCATTTCTTGGGTCCTTTTTGTAAGCGAATGAGAGAAGATTCATATACGCCGGAACGACGTGTAAATAACTTGTTTTCACAATATATTCAGGGTCAACTAAATGGGATAAGATCCAAGGAGACTCGATTTTGCTTTTATTCTTATAAAAAAAATAGACATTGATAATATCTTGATTTGGTTCGATCCATTCTCTCCAAATCATTTCTTTATTTAACACGTGGTCATAATTAATGATGAAACAAAGAGCTACTTTGGGTTTGGAAAGACTGGAAGTTACAAAGGAAATAAGTTCGTTCATTTTTTATTTTTGATTATTTGATTATTTATTTGTGATTATTTTTTATATAATCGTATAAATATAAAATGAATATACTATTTAAATATTTTTTTTTAATGTTTTTATTTGCAAATTATTCATTTCATATTCAAAATGTAAGAAGATTTGCGATAAATAAATGGTATTTATCTACAAAAAAAACAGGTCGTTGTATTATCAATAAGAAAAAAGATAAAAAACAGGTCAATGAAGAGAATGAAAACTACTTGATTCAAAATTCGTTTTTGAAAAATAAACGTCTTATTTCCATCTCTCCTGGAGGATTCAAAGGTTTTTATTTATTCGGTGTTTTATCTTTTATCAAAGAAAATTATGAGACAAGCAATTTCATCTATTCAGGCGCTTCTGCTGGTGCGTGGAATGCCCTTTTTATGTGTCTAAATGAAGAAAAAGGTAAAGAAAAAGGTAAAGAATCTTCTTATTTCAAAACTCTTATCACGGATGAAGAATTGAAAAAAACCGCAACAATCTTTGATTTTGAAAAAATAATAAAAACCAAGTTACTTTCATATTATAAAGGTAAAGATGAGTTATTCGATTTTCGGCGTCTTTTTATTGGTGTAACCAACGTCAATGAAAAATATCAATGGACAACTACTATTTATAATGATTTTGAAAATTTAGAAGATGCAATTGATTGTTGTATCGCCAGTTCTCATATACCTTTTATTACAGGAGGAATGATGAATCGATACAACGACCGTATCAATTTCGACGGTGGATTCAAGCAGAATCCTTATTTAAATATTAATCAATCTGTTTTACACGTATCTCCTAGTATGTGGATAAAAATAAAGGAGATTATGAAAAAAGAAAATGGGATTCCAGTAAAATCAAAACCTTCTTTTTTTCTTAAGATTCAAAATTTTCTGAATCAAACCACTCTTTTCAATAAAAATGATTATGATTTTTTTCAATTATATCAAGACGGATATAATGAAGCGAGAGAGAATAAGGCGATCTTAGATGATATACTAGGTGGGGGGATATACATCCCCCCTACGACCCCCTGATTGCAGTTTATATTATAACTTCGGTGCGGAATATACAACAATTTCTACAAAAAAAATGCAAAGCAAAGATTTTTGTCATTTTCTTTGTAGAAACTTGCGCACCAAAAATACAAATTATTTATATTCCCTTACCTACCGTAGGTAAGGGAGGGAAGAGGAGGGGTCATAGGGGAACCCTAGGTTCCCCTACTTTATAATAGTTCCAAGTCGCGTAAATTCCAGTACTCACACGTTCCATTTGACAAAGGGCGTCGAATAATAAAAGGGATTTTCTTCTCTTTCAATTCCAATTCTGCAATCATAGAACCTTCAATCAAATTCTCTGGGACTTTAATAAAAGGTTTAGCACCACATTCAATTTGCTTGGCACGTTGACCTAAGACTCTTGCCTTTTCAAATTTTGTTAAATAACTAGCCGTTCGATGAAGCGGATCAATAATTAGTCCATTTTTATCTCGCACGATTTTTGTTAATACCGCGATCTCATCATAATTATGAATGGTAGACTCCGGATGAAAAGTCATCAAATAATTATGATTGATGTCCGCGTTAAATTTCTGTAAATAATTTTCATTTTCATCTTCGTTATCATCGTCAGAATCAAATTCTTGTAAAAGACTATTTTTTTTTATATTTTCTTCTAATAAAGTATTGGAATTTGTATTTATTTTTATAAGATTTGTTTTTTTATTCTTTTTTGTTTTTTTTATTTCGTCATCATTTTCTTCTCCATTCTCATCAACCTCAATATCATCATCATCATCATCTAAATCATCATCCGTGTCATCATCATCGTCTTCTTCTAAAATATCATTTTTACCAATAAAATCTGGGTCTTCTTCATCATCATCATCATCTTCCTCAACTTCTTCATCATCTTCTTCATTTAAAATTGGAGTTCCTAAATTTGTCTTTTTTACAAAAGAAGGTAAATTTGGTTTTAAAGACGAATTTTTTGAAAATATTTCTTTTTTATCTTCTTCTCCTATCGAATCATTTGTACCAAGGGAATCATTATCACTATATTCGTCGTCGCTCATTCTTATATTTACTAGCTAAAATCTATTTATACTTTAAATAAATATAAATATATTCATTCGGTTTCAATTTTTTCTTTTTGTTTCTTTTTGTTTCTTTTTGTTTTTTTTTGTTTTTTTTTGTTTTTTTTGTTTTTTTTGTTTCTTTTGTTTCTTTTTATTTTTATATTTATGCTATACCACTACTTTGAACTGCTCCTATTTGTGCATCCAATTGTTTAATCAATTGATTAAGAAGTTGAAGTAATAATCCCAAGGTTGCAGCAAAGGACGCAGAAGTAGGGGTTAAGGGCACTTCAATTGTTGCATCGGTCACTATTGTTCCACTCGAATAAAAAGGTGGTTGAATTGTACTTGTATCAATTGAAAATTTAATAGGTATTTCAATTAAACCATCTCCATCTTTGTTTGGTACAGTAACAGTAATCGTTAATGTAGCTTTAATGACAGTTGTCACTGGATTCATTTCTCCTGGATTCAAATTTGGGTCTAAATTGGTAAGAAGAGGCTGAATCAAAGAATCAAATAAACTTAAGAACGCATCTGTTAACGTATTCCCAGTAGAACTTCCAGATGAAGAAAATGTGCGAACAAAATCATCAAGGTCCGGTTCATCAAGAGGATGATTACCTGGGGTTGATGTACCAGCTCCTTCTAAACTAGATGATGTGCTTACACTACTACTATCTACCCCAGTCCAGATATAACCAGAATAATCAACCGCAGCTATTTTTTTACCATCACTACTGATTGCGATTGAAAACCAACCACTGTTTGGAATATCAGAAGAACCAGCAATTTGATTTTGTGCCGTCCAATTTACACCACTATTAGTTGAAATATAGATATCACCACCACTCAGAGTACAAGCAGCTAATATTTTACCATTACTACTACTTGCGAGTCCCGACCAATATCTAGCACCTGCCTTTGTTTGTGTTGTCCAGTTTACACCACTATCCGTCGATGTATAGATATAACCTATAGTACTAGCCGCAACTAATTTTGCGCCATCACTACTACTTGCAATTAACTTAAGATAAATATTTGTTTGTTTTTTCCAGTTTACACCACTATCTGTCGAGGTAAAAGCATAACTGTTAGCACCTGCTAATTTTTTACCATCATCACTACTTGCGACTGACAACAAACTACTGTCAATATTACTTTGTTTTGTCCAGGTTTCACCACTATTTGTTGAAGTATAAACATACTGACCAGCATACTGATCAGCACCACTAGCCACTAATTTTTGTCCATCACTACTACTTGCGACTGTTTTCCAACCTATAGAAACGGATCGTTGTGTCCAGTTTTCTCCATAATCCGTCGATGTATAGATATAACCACCATCAACAACAGCCACTAATTTTTGACCATCACTATTACTTGCAATTGCTTTCCAATTTTTATAACCGGACTTTGTTCGTTCTGTCCATTTTACACCACTATCACTCGAAGTATAAATATAACCACCATTAACACACGCCGCTAATTTTGTACCATCACTACTAGTTGTGATTGCTATCCAATCTCTAGAACCGGAGTTTGTTTGTTGTGTCCAGGTATATCCCATTTTTATAATATAACAAAATATTATAAAAAAGAAAAAAGAAAAAAGAAAATTTCTAAATAAAACGCACATATAAAAACCGATTTAAGTCCAAACAGTATTACAACTAGAACATAAATATACATATTTCATATTTTCTTTTTATATTTTTATATTTATTTATTATAAACCAACATCTTTAATTGCTTCTACTTGTTCATTTAATTGTTGAATCAATTGATTAAGAAGTTGAAGTAATAATCCCAAGGTTGCGGCAAAGGATGCAGAAGTAGGGGTTAAGGGCACTTCAATTGTTGCATCGGTCACTGTTGTTCCACTCGAATAAAAAGGTGGTTGAATTGTACTTGTATCAATTGAAAATATGAAAGTCTGTATAATAAACGCATCTCCATATTTATCTGGTACAGTAACAGTAATTGTTAATGTAGCTTTAATGACACTTGTCACTGGATTCATTTCTCCTGGATTCAAATTTGGATCTAAATTGGTAAGAAGAGGTTGAATCAAAGATTCAAATAAACTTAAGAACGCATCTGTTAAAGTATTCCCAGTAGAACTTCCAGATGAAGAAAACGTAAACAAAAAATCATCAAGATCCGGTTTATCAAGAGGATGATTACCTGGGGTTAATTTAGCAACTCCTCCTAAATTAGCAGCACAACCAGGCATTTTTATAATATAACAAAATATTATAAAAAAGAAAAAAGAAAAAAGAAAAAAGAAAAAAGAAAATTTCTAAATCAAACGCACATATAAAAACGATTTAAGTCCAAACAGTATTACAAGTAGAACATAAATATACATATTTTATATTTTCTTTTTATATTTATTATAAACCAACATCTTTAATTGCTTCTACTTGTTCATCTAATTGTTGAATCAATTGATTAAGAAGTTGAAGTAATAATCCCAAGGTTGCGGCAAAGGATGCAGAAGTAGGGGTTAATGGCACATCAATTGTTGCATCGGTCACTATTGTTCCACTCGAATAAAAAGGTGGTTGAATTGTACTTGTATCAATTGAAAATATGAAAGTCTGTATAATAAACGCATCTCCATATTTATCTGGTACACTAACAGTAATCGTTAATGTAGCTTTAATGACACTTGTCACTGGATTCATTTCTCCTGGATTCAAATTTGGGTCTAAATTGGTAAGAAGAGGTTGAATCAAAGATTCAAATAAACTTAAGAACGCATCTGTTAAAGTATTCCCAGTAGAACTTCCAGATGAAGAAAATGTAAACAAAAAATCATCAAGATCCGGTTTATCAAGAGGATGATTACCTGGGGTTGCTGCATAAACAGCAGTCACATTACCAACTGTCTTGGTTGTCATTCTTTATAATATAGAAAAAGATTATAAATCTTTGCACATTCAAAACGCCCACTTTGTGGGCGCTTATGAGTGGCAAAGGAAACAGTTACCACGCACTTTAAATGTGCGAAGGTGTAAAAACGTTTACATTTTTCTAAATCAAACGCACGACTAAACAAAACAAACCAAAACAAAAACCTCTTTATGTCCAAACCGTATTACACGTAGAACATAAATATACATATTTCATATTTTTATCATCGTAACGAATATAAATAATTTCACGTGCTTTCTCTTTGGTATTGGTCTCACACTCCGCGTTGGGGCATAAAATATTATTAATACGAGGTAACGTCGGGTCTAATTTCGTATATTTATTAATCACGTGGTGAAACGACTGTTCCGATTTCTTCAATTGAGTTTTCGACACACAAACATTTTCCGTGGAAATGCTGGCATCTTCGTTTCCGCAGTGACGACAGTAATAAATCAATTTATTTGTATCATTCGCATTAATACGAATATAATACATATTTTGACAAACAGAACAGAAATGCATTTTATAATAAGTAAATACTTTTGTTTATGTAATTTATTTCATACTTTTTAAATGGTTTCAGATTGTTTCAATTTTTTGATGCAAAGATCGCTTTATCAACCGTTGTCCGAACACAAAAGATACGATGAGCAAAAATCCCTAATAAAAATACGAAAATGAATGTATAAATCAAAGAAATTTTTGGAAGAAAAAAATGGATGATGAAAGCGAGTAATACTGTCAGTAATACATCCACCACGGCAATATTAAATATCCGGTAAGAATGCACCCCTTCTCCCGGTTTTCCAAATATATCTTTATATTTACACAACATTTCTATACTAAAGTTATATTTTCTTTTTCTTTTTCTTTTTCTTTTTCTTTTTCCATTTTATTCTCCAAATTTGACTTGATTTCTTTCAATCGCACAACGGTCAAAATATAATCCACCGAAACACTCATATTATATAAACTCGTGGTAATGGGAAAACCAATAATTCCCGTTTCTTTCATTTTTTTCTCTCCAAAGGCCAAAAGTCTTTCATAATGTTCTAAAAAACTGGTTTTTAAAATCGATTCAAAGAGTTCCATTGGAAACGAAAAATAAACCCCCGATCTTTTCTCCAAAAGATCGCAAACCGCAATATCCAGATTCGCATATTCAATGATTCTCGTATATTTATCAAAATCCTGATGCGTTTTATGAACCCCTGGTTCATTCAAAAGCGGATCCTTCGAAAAAAGAGTGCAAAGAGTAAGTAAAATAGTTGTCGTAGTTTGACAAGCCGACCATTGATCTCCGTGCCACGTATTCAAAATACTGACACATACCTTTCCACATTTATATAAATTGGGGTTAAAACGCACTCCCCTCCCATTCGTTAAAAAAGTGACTTTGGGAGGACTGTATGGGTAATCGACAGGATAATCAAATTGGAAAAAGTAATAGCCGCCAAAATAAGGCGTATCTTCCGGACCAATGATAAGGGCGTAGCCCTTCAACATATCTTGATCATCGTGAATATAATGAATCCCATTTTCAGTCAACGGATTTTTAATTATTTGTTTGACGTCTTTGAGAAGCCTTGTAATTGTATCTTTACTAATCATTTTGTTAGAGGAAGACATTTTCTTTCTTTTTAAATAAAAAATTATTTTATGTTTAAACCATTTTTATTTGTTGTTTTTCTTTTTTTCTTTACACCTTTGCACCTTTCAAACGCCCAAAGGCTCGCCCCGGTGAGCCGGGGCTTTGCGATTTTATATATCATTATTCGGCAAAGCCGAATGATTGAATATAACAAAGGCGATTTATCGGTTGCAAAGTAACAGTTAATTCAAAGATGCCCAAAGGGCTCGCCCCGAGACCGGGGCTTTGCGACCATTGAGGTCGGCATTTGAAATGTTAAAAGGTGTAAAAAAATTGAAATATTTTTCCATTGATAAAATAAGTAATAAAAGAATTTAAATACTTGATCATTTTACACCCTTAAAAAATGGAAAGAATGAAGTTTACACATAATATGAAAATTTTACTCATCGATGCAGAAAATAATATGGTAGAAGACGACGAATTATTATGTATCATAAAAGAAAAACTACAACAGCCTTTTACCCAAATGATTATGATACCACTCATTAATCATCCGTTGAAAGTAATAGTGAAATGGGAATGGAAAACGTTAACAAAACTACAGTCCTACTTTATGGGGGATTTATTCGCGTGTACTTCTCATAGTTTTGATAACATTACTTATCAACATACAGAAAAAACACTCAAAGAAATCGAAGTAGAATTGAAAAACAAAGGTTTATGTCATACGAATCATCGAATCCGTTTTCATATTTCCAAAATGCCCGATGAAATATCCTTTTTGAGAGAAAATAATTCCACAATGTAAAAAACTTGAAAAACTTCAATAAAAAACATATAAACCATAAATGATAAGCAACCAAAGTGGTTCGTTATCATTTTTTTTGCTTGGACCCGTTATTCCTAAAAATATTGCAAGTTTTTTCGAGTTTTCAAAAGTGTTTTTATAAAATATTTTTTTCTTTCAAAAAGAAAAAAATTAAAAAAACCAAAATCACTTTTGAAAACTCGAAAAAACTTGCAATATTTTTGGAAAGAAATATTTCAAAATTATATGATTTTAATTAGATTCAAACAAATTATGTATTCATAATCATTTGCTTTAACGAAATAACTATTTTCTCAGTGTAAGGACTGATGATTTTTTTTACTTGATCCGTATAACTATTGATTAAATCCGCAAAAGAAATGAAAAGGATGTAAAGACCTGCAGAATAACAGACTTTACGGTCTAAATCCGTAAAGGTAATTTCATATTTTCGATAACTGTTGAATCGATAGATGAGAAAAAGGGCTAAACCAATTTTTACGATAAAATTAAAATTGATGAAAAGAGTTGGTTTTTGTTGGAAAAACCCGAACAAAAACAGTACGACCGTAATTTTTGAAACCCAACCAAAGTAGTGTAAGAAGTTGGTTTCAAAATTGTAAAATTTTTTATTATCAATTAATGGATCTTTTACTTTGGACATTGGGAGAGAGAGAGAAAATGAATATATATATATAGCCACTTTTTAAAAATCCACTTTTTAAAAAAAAGTGGAGCAAAAATCCAGGGGGGAAATCCCTATAAAAACAAGAGAGAAATCCCTTTAAAAACAAGAGAGAAATCCCTTTAAAAACAAGAGATAAATCCCTATAAAAACAAGAGAAAAATCCCTATAAAAACAAGAGAAAAATCCCTGGATGGTTTTGCGCCACTTTTCCAAAAGTGGCTAGAAAATTGAAATTCAAAAATCCAATATTTAAAAAGAAAAAAAGAAATAGAAATATCTTGTTATAGTATATTAAGCATATGTTATTATCATCTAAATATACAAATTTGAATGATTTCCTGATAAAGCATAATGCAGCAAAAAATAAAAATACAAATAAAAAGGAAGATGAAGAAAATAGTGGAGTCATTACCCATACGAGAATCGGAAACAAAGAATTGGGGATTTATGGCGGAGCTTATACAATCCCTAAGGAAGAATTGCCCGTTTTCTATGACTTGTATTATCAAGACGTCATCTTGAAGAAAAAAGCCGAATATTTGACGGAGAAACAGATTGATGACGGTCCCTTGTTGGTAGATCTCGATTTTCGTTATGACTATGAGGTGGAAACGAGACAACACGATAATAGGAATATTCTTGACTTGGTTTCATTATATTTAGATGAACTAAAAACACATTTTGTAATGAAACCAGATGTACCGTTCGATGTTTTCATCTTTGAAAAACCAGATGTAAATCGAGTAGAAGATAAAACAATCACCAAAGATGGGATTCATATGATGATTGGAATCCAAGTTGATCACGTGGTTGGTACAATGATTCGTAAGAAAATCATTGATAAAATAAGTGATGTTTTTGAATCACTACCTTTGACCAATACATGGGATACGGTTTTGGACGAAGGAATCAGTAAAGGGACCACCAATTGGCAATTGTTTGGATCGAAGAAACCGAATAATGAGGCGTATGATTTAACTCAACATTTTATCATTGAATTCGATGATTGTGACGGCGAATTTATGATGGATTCGAAAGATGTCAAGGAATTCAAACAGAGTTTGGAAAAGAATTTCTATCAATTATCCGCGCAAAACTCGAAACTTCCAAAATTCGAGATTCATCCGAAAATTCAAGCGGCTTATAAAAAAATGGTGGAAGCTGCTTCCAAGAAAAAACCAAAAACAACTACCAATAAAACGAATAAAACCAATTCAGAAAAAGAGAAAAACAAAGGAGAAAAAGATTTGGAAGATATCAATGTAAGTGATTTAGAAGACGATGACGAAGAAGACAATGAAGAATCGATTTCGTTGAGTGAAATTACCAATGCGGAAATGCTGGAAAAAGCCGTGAATCAAATGTTGAAACGATTGAAATCGAATGAAAGTGATATTTTGGAGACGCATCAATATACGCAGATTTTGCCGGCCAAGTATTATGATCCGGGGTCACATACCTTGAATCGCGGGGTTGCTTTTGCGCTTAAAAATACAGATGAACGTCTCTTCTTATCTTGGGTACAACTAAGAAGTAAAGCACCTGATTTTGATTATGATACGATTCCAGAATTATATGCAACTTGGAAGAAGTATTTTCATAAAAAAGAAGATGGAATTACAAAACGCTCTATTATGTATTGGGCCAAACAGGATGCGTATGAAGATTATTTGAAAGTGAAGAATAATTCGATCAATACGTTTATTGAAGAATCCTTGAATTCAGCGACAGACTTTGATTTTGCGCAAGTCTTGTATCAAATGTTTAAAGATAAATATGTTTGTTGTAGTATTCAAAACAGGACGTGGTTTATTTACAAGAATCATCGCTGGGAACCTGATAAAGGAATGACCCTTCGTATGGCCATTTCCAAAGATATGTTTAATTTGTTTCATTTGAAAATGGAGGAAATTATGAACGAAATGCAAAATATGGAAGATGAAGAAAAAAAGGAATATTTGAGGAATAAAATTAAACAAATTTCGACGATTTCAATCAAGTTAAAAAAGACAAACGATAAAAATAATATTATGCGTGAGGCGATGGAACTCTTTTACGATAAAGATTTTATTAAATGTATGGATACCAATAAATATCTAATGTGTTTCAATAATGGCGTCGTAGATTTTAAGAACAAGATTTTCCGTGATGGTTATCCTCAAGATTATATTACCAAGACAACGGGAATTCGATATGAACCTTATCAACCGGAGGATCAAAAACACGCGACGCTTTCCGTAGAAATCAAATCTTTTATGGAGAAATTATTTCCGATTCCTTCATTGAATCAATATATGTGGGACCATTTGGCTTCTTGTTTGATCGGGGTTAATATCAACCAAACCTTTAATATTTATCGTGGAAGCGGTAGTAATGGAAAATCAATTTTGGCAGATTTAATGTCCTTGGCGTTTGGTGAATATAAGGGGACTGTACCGATTACCTTAGTCACCGAAAAGCGAAGTAGTATTGGTGGTACTTCGTCTGAAATTGTTCAATTAAAAGGGATTCGATATGCAGTAATGCAAGAACCATCAAAAAATACGAAAATCAATGAAGGAATTATGAAGGAATTAACCGGTGGTGATCCGCTCCAAGGTCGTGCTTTGTATTCGGAAAGTGAGACATTTGAACCACAATTCAAACTGGTGGTTTGTACCAATCATTTATTTGATATTCAATCGAATGATGATGGTACGTGGCGTCGTATTCGAATTTGTGATTTCTTAGCGAAATTCGTGGATGAAAATGAAAAACATACAGATGATACGCCTTATGTTTTTCCAAAAGATAAAGACTTGAAAGATAAATTGCCAAAATATGCACCGGTTTTTATGAGTATGCTCGTGAAACGCGTATTTGAAACGGATGGACACGTAAAAGATTGTGATGTCGTCACAAGTGCATCCAATCGATATCGACAGGGTCAAGATGTGATTGCTGGATTTATGAGTGAAATGATTATAAAAACCGAAAATCCTAAGGATCGAATCAAGAAACAGGAATTAACCAATCAATTCAAAATTTGGTATCAACAAGAACAACAGTCTGGAAAATTACCAAAAAGTCAGGAAATTTACGAGATGATGGATAAGAAATTCGGGGTTTGTAAATCGACTGGTTGGAAAGGTGTAAAAATCAATTATTCTTATGCAGAAGAAGCGGATGAGATAGAGGAATTAGACACGGCGATGGGGAAAATGGGATTATAAGGATGAAGGAAATAACAAAAAACAAAAATTATTCATCTTTTTGAAGAGAAGGATTTTCTTGGAATGATTGGAACCAAGAAAATATTTTTTTTTCCCAACCGATAAAATAAGGAATAGTAAAAGGATAAATACATAACAGAATCAAAAGAATGATATAATTTCTTCTAGGAGTTTCCCAAGGTAATAAAAAGAGTCCGATGACAAAGGCAACAATAATAAGAATATAAAAGAAATTAATCCAATGATACCAGTACTTTAATTTGTCAATAAGTTGATTTTCATAAATACTTTTTCGATTATTGGTAACAATCACTCCTGAAGTAATCTCAATATCTTTTTTCAACAATTGGTTTTGTTTGTCAATGATTTCATAAAGATCAAAAATATTGGCATAATTCATTTGTAAAGTGTCATACTTTGGTAGAATGGTACGAATATCCGAAATCTCTTGTTGAAATTTTTGATTAAATGAATTCGTGATTTGTGAAGCTTTCAATTCTAAATCTTGATTATTTGAATCATTTAACATTTGTTATATTATTCAAATATTTTTCTTTTTCTTTTTTTCTTTTTTTTCTACAGTTAAGACATTCTAAATTGAAAGGTCAATTGAAAAGGGAATAGGTGTTAAAACCCGTTAAATTGAACAAAGGATTGTCCACTGGTTGCTTGAGGAGACCAACCTATGGTGACATCTGGTTTTTTATATCGATTCTCTCTTTCTGGTTTTGTAAGCGCATCTATTATTGGATTTGAATCCGAATAATTATTTTCAAAACTTTCTGGATAACGGGTCATTCCATAAATCGTGGAAGAAAGATTATTTGATACATTAGAAATACCACTAATTAAACTAGTAGAAGTATTGTTAATACCTCTTGTAAAATCATCTGAAAACCTAGTATATAAATTGGAAGAATTTGCATTATTTAATAAAACACCATTGTTAGTCGTTGGACAAGTTTTACCATTTGGAACACAAATATTTAGACTGGCATCATATGTAGAATAATCGTCACAACAAGCTTGTCCTTGACAAATGGCAGAAAGATCGTTGGATTTGGTAGAAGCCCAAGGGTCTTTATCATTTGCTTTCGTATCTGGCTTAGGTGCCGTGGAGGCATCAAATTTCCAGTAATATTCTTGGTAATTCATATTATCGCGTAACCACATATAGTAAAGGGCAGGTAACAGATTCCATAAACCAATCAAAATAATCAATAAAAACAAACTGGTAAAAGCCCAACCTGGTAAATAAGCATTATTACGTAACCATACAATCAAAATCAATGGAACTAAGATCCATAAAAGAATTTGGAATATTTTGGTATGATTGGAATATTTTTGCGAATAATAATTATTAATTTCAATAAGACGAACTTGATTGTTCTTTTCTTCTTCCATTGCTTGTAATTTTTGCTTGGATTGATTCAATTCTTGTTCTATAATCGAAATGGTTCGTGTTTGTTCATTCATTATTTCATTCGAATTCGTAACCATCGTTCCATAGGTTTGGCTTAGAGTTCCAAGGGTTTGATAAAGATTAACACGCATTTGAGATATTTGATTTATTTTTTGAATCATTTCATTTTGTTGCTCAGGAGTTAAATTCTGATTTTGTTCTAAATTACTAAACATATCCTGTTCCACTTTCTGTAAAGATTGAATATCCATCAATATTTGGGTTGTATTATCTTGAGGTGGAGGAAGAAGATTAGTAGACATTTATTATGATATATAAATTATAAAAAGATTATTATTGTTTTTTCTTTGTTTTTTGTTTGTTTGTTTTTTATTGTTTGTTTTTTATTGTTTGTTTTTTGTTTGTTTGTTTTTTATTGTTTGTTTTTTATTTGGTATTGATTACCTTCAAAGCAATCACCGCAACACCAAGAAGTAGAATCGAATATAATAAATAAATATAATTTCGATTTGTTACCAGTAAATCAGTTTCTTTTAATATATTGGATACATTATTATTGGCACTTGTAGAATAGCTATCCAATTTTTTTTTGATTTCATCATATTCTTTCATATATTGCTGTATATTCATATTCAAATGAGAAGATTCTTGATTCATACGTTGAGTACTTTGATTTTTTTCACTCGTATTTTGTGCGATTTGTTGACTTAATAATTTAAGGCGGTCTTCTAATTGAGATAACATATTTTGTTGAACTGGATCCATTGTTACCTCTGTAGAACCTTCAGAAGAAGAAGAAGTAAAGTTTTCAATAAACGAAGTAAATCCATAAGGATCATCCGTATTAATTTTAGTATTCAATACAGATTTCCCACTATTTACATACTGAGACCAGTCATTCGAATTCACATTCACTACTTCTCGATTCATCGCAGCCGTACCAGGCGGCAATACTTTATTACGAAGATTTAAATTACGATCTGGATTTGATTCTTTTTGACTCTTGGGATAAATACTTGAATTTTTGGGATAACAATACGAAGTAGAGAGATCAAAGACATATCCATAACAATCTGGGTTACTGTTACAACTTTCTTGACACATTTTGTCACTTGCATCTCCATAACTAGAATTGGGAAGATCGTTTCCTGAATTATCGTAACTCGTTAACGTTGTATAATCCGTAGATAATTGGGGCACGGAATCTGGATAAACGGATAATACGCCATTTGGATTAACATAACCCATTTTTCCTCCTTCAGTTCCTTCATTTACATAAATATTCATATCTTCGTTTCCACACATTTGCCCCTTCTCGATTGGAGTTCCACTCATTAGAGGGGGGGTCGTAGGAATAACGGTTCCAGGAATAGTATAAGATGGTTCCCAAGGAATATTCACATTGATAGGTGTATTCGAAGGACAATTGTTTTTACCGGATGCATTATTAAACGTATCCGTATCTAAATATCGTTTGACAACTCCCTTTTGAGTAACATATGCGATTTGACCGGTAGAAAAAACAATGTTTTGTTTAAAATAAGGATTGGATGGGTCCATTTGTTGAACCACTTTTCCAGCTCGTAAATTAAAAGGTACTTTTACATTTACATATTCTCCAAGTAAATCGTTGTATTGCTTCACGAGGTAGGTATCATCATTTTCCGATGTATTTTGCGAAGAATTCGCATTCATCCCTCCAAAACCTTCCGTAATAAATCGTTGATTCTTTTTCTTAATTTTTTTTTGGAACTTATTGAATTCTTCCCCTTGGCGTAAAGTGGGTGTATCAGAAGAATTTGTAAAATGATGATGAAGATATGCTTCAGATGCAATCTTTTCTCTCTTTTGTAAAGGAGTTGGTTCTTTAAAGTAAGTATAAACATCTTTTTTTTCATTCTGGTTTTTGTTTTCGTTTTCACCAAAAATCCATTCAAACATTTATTTGCTATACTTTATCTCTTTAAAAAAAAGTATAACGAAAAGTCTTTTATTAGATTCTAGATAGATCTAGATTCCTAAATTGAAATTAAAATCAGAGAAATAAATTAAAAAAAGGGAGATCACGAATCGAAAAATTTTTTACACCTTTTGTAAATTGTTTATATTTACTCGTTGCACCTCCAAACATAGAACCAGAACCAGAACCGGTATTAGAAACCAACAAATTTCCAAACAATAAATACAATAAAAAAAGGAAGAGTAGAAAAAGGAAGAAATAAACATACGAATAATGCGTTACCGAAAGAGTCGTTTCTTTAATTTCCTCTTTTAATGATTCATTTTCACTAAGAGTTTCGTCCATTATTTTACGATCATTCATTAATTGTTGATAGTTTTTTTCTAGCATTTGAGAAGAAACTTGAGAACCAGGTAAAGGTAACGGTACTTGTTTGGAGTATTCATTAATGGCAACAATGATCAATTGTAATTGCATATTTAAATCTTTTAATTTCATCGCATATTGCATAGATTCTGGAATCATTGTAATTTGTCTAGGACTTGTTCCTAGAGTTCCATTATTTCCTGAACTTGTCCAACAATATCGATTACTCGTGTCAAAAGTCGCACTAGTACAAGAAGAATTCCCGGTACATACATTAAAACAGGCGGAAGCATCGGTAACTTGACCTTGAGATAATTGTTCCGATCCCCAAACTGCGTGACCATTGAAAATGATCCAATTTTTTGAAGTCGATAAAGAATTCAAATAACTTTGATTCACTTGTTGGTATTCCGTTAAAAGTAAATTATATTGTTGAATGAGACCTTCTAATTTTAAAATCATTGATTCGTTGTTTGTATCTGGAGTTGGATTCATTTAATATATAAAAATATATTTTCATTTTTGTCGCTTCCAAAGAATAAAGAAGAAACTACTAGTAAATAATCCTAAATATAAAAGAAAATTTTTTACATATCCATTTTCATAAAGAAAGGGTAGAGAGAAATGGGGAATGAGTTGGGAAGAAGATTCCTCTTGTACAAAATTAGGTAAAAGATAGGTAAAACGATTGCTTTGTCCGATGATACGTTCGATACTATCTTCATTACTTTTTTTAATATAATTGGTTAATTCTTTGGACATTGTATATTTTTTTTCGTAATAAGGGAATAGAAAGGAGGACGGACTCTTTGGACGATTTATATAATACAAAAAAGAAAACATTTATTTATACTTTATGAAATGAAAGAATAAATAAAATAAGGATATTTTACTAAATATTTTTCTTTTTGATTTTTATCTAGAACGATAACTCTGATTCGCAATGGTTCGGTCACTAAATATTTGAATGGTAACATAGAGCGAAAATAAAACCCCGATAAATAAATGGAGATTGGTGAAATAATCGATATTATATATATCATTGAATTCATCAACCATCTCAATGGTACCATATTGTTTTAAATTTGTTTCATTGTAGTTTTGATTTAAATATTGATTTTCCTTTTTGGCTTCTTGAATTTTCCCGTTGATTTGTAGTAAATTTTGGTCTAACATCTGGATTTTTTGTAGAACCTCGTTTTTGATGGAAAAAAGTTGTGAATTCAAGGATTCCATATTCGAATTGGCTGTTAAAAAGATTTGTTCATATTCATTATTGGTTGGATTCATCTGATAATTCACATAAGATTTCTGAAATTCCACTAAAATCGGGTTTAATTGGGCATTTAATTGCCGGATGATATTTTCATACGTTTTTATAGAATCTACGTTTTCCGGTGTTAAATTAAGATTATTTGTATTCATATTGGACATATATTATAATTGTATTTTATTATAATTTTTTCGTATTTTTATATTCATACATATTAGAAAACTAGAAAATGATCTACAATGAATATTTAAGAGCATTTGTAATTGGTTCTTCTTTCTTGGTATTTGCTCCTTTCTTTTTTGCAGTATCGCGTTTCGATCCAAAAAAAACAAATTTTAGTTATGTTCCATATACTCTTTTAGGACCGATTGGATTAGGTTTAATGAATGTAATTTCTTTAATCATTGCAAAATTTTTTCATCTTTCCCCAAGAATGAGATATTTGGTGATAAGTATATTGGCACCGACTTATGTAACTTGTATGATATTATTTTTAAAACTATATAATTATACCAAGAAAGAGTGGTTTAATCATATTTGGAAATTATATCTATTTTATTTTATCATTGTGAATTTCAATTTATATTTATTAGATAAATATGTATAAAACGGCCACAGAGTTACACCGTCCGGAAAGAAAAATGAGACAAACTCATTTTCCTTTCCGGACAAGTCGCCGACAGAAAAAAATTATGGGGACGCAAAGCGTCCCAATTTTCTTTCTGTTCGGTGTAACTTTAACTTTTGTGCCAATGAATCGAACAATCTTCGTCACTACAAATTTTATGTGAATCATTGGTATATTTATCCCAATATGGAATCGCATCCGGGTCATTTTCCCCGATCATATGTTTATGTTCATCGATTTGTGATATACCTAATATACCTGTATTCACATATATTTCTTTCACATAATCACGTAATTCGGGATTCGTTAAATTTCCATATCTTAATAAATGCGAATCTGGTAATATAAAATCCTTCGACCATCGCGTGGAACAAGCAACCGAAATGTCTGTTTTATTATATACGGAATGAAACCAAGACATTGGATTATATAATATATCCTTCTCTTGTAATTCTACCTCATATCTTTCCGCATACTTGATTAATGGAAATTGATCTAAAAAAGTATCTGTATCCATATTTAAGAAACGCGATTGCGAAGCCATATAAATACCTTTCTTTTGAAAATGGGGGTATAATAGAGCCAACTGATTTGGATTGAAAAACGTCCATTTTTTCTCTCCTTGGATCATTATAAAAAAATTATTCGTATAAGCTGCGTGTAAAGCGGTTCCTGTTCCTTTAACGACTCCTAAAAACAATTGTTTACTATCATTTTTCATATAACCGCCAATGACTTCTTTAATTCGATCCATATCTGAATCTGGTAACAACTCTTCATAATGATAAAATAAACTGGTTGAATTTGTAATATAACATTTATTCTCCGTGATATTTTGGAGTTCGGTAAAGATATTATCTGGACACGTTTCTTCTTGACTAGGACTCATATATACTTTATGATTTCCGGCAACTTTCATAAGTTGCTTGAATCTCATCGTCGTAAAACATTTCAGATCGAGTCCGCGAATCACAAATGGATAATCTTTTTTTATATAAGTCATTACCTTTTCTTTAAAATTTGGTGTATTTACATAGATGACTTCGATCTTCGTAGGGGAACTACATATCTCTCTATTTTTCCTTAACCATTCTAAATTTCGGTCACATATTTTTATGACTTCCTCCTGATTCAATGTATTATTTCCGCTCGAGATACGTGGGAAAATAGCCTTGTTAAACTCCGCATAATATTTTAGAGGTAAGATGGGGGTAAATCCGGTTTTCATCGATGAACAATATTGTGGGGCAAATTGCCAAGAGAGTCCAAATAATGCGTAAATATCATAGATGAGAAACATTGTATTTATTTTTATGGTTCTTGTAATCGTAAACGTGTTTGAATATGAAAAAAAAAGAAGAATAATGACGAGGATGAGGACAATGATCGGTATAAAATAATTGTATTTTAATTTCATTTTTAATTTCATTTTTTATTTATATTTATATTCACAAATATATCTTATTATATACAAATAAAATATATTATTATCTTTTCCTGTTTCATCACTTTAAATAGCTACATTGACACACCAACGATAATAAGGCGCCTCAATGGCAGTTTTACTTGGTCTCATAATTTTACACACTTGATCGGGGCGTAAACAAATCGCCTGGGAAACTGGATCGAAACGCGAGATTTCAGGTAATAAATTTTTATTCGTGATATTATATTTATTCAACATTTCGTCGATTTCCAAAGGATCCATCTTCGTATGTTTGGGTACAAAACTATGTTTTAAGATATTGAATTGTAATCGTTTAATACTTTGAACAATGATAAAGATTTGTTCGCTTTCCCAAATATGTATGATTTCATTCATTAAAGTATCATTCATATCATCTTTCGTAATAATCATCAAAGTATCTTCTTTTTGAAGGACTTCTTCGACATTGTAAAGGTCTTCGATCATTTCGTGAATATTCGTAGGACGAATCACTTTACCAAAATAAAAGCGGATATAAATCTTATTTTTTCTTTTAGTAGCAGGATCTTCTTCTTTTTTTTCTAAAAGAAGGTCTAATTGTTTGTTTTGATACATTGCCGTAAGTTCATTTAAACTAAATTCGGCGTAATCCTCGACATTGTATCCTTGTTCTTCCATTAATTCGAGTAAGATTTTTCTTGCAGTATAAATGGAATTTATAAAGGTACTATTACTTGCGGTTGGATTTGTTGAAGCGGCGGCTGACATATTATTGATTGGTTTTATATAATAATAAGATAACTTTATATATTTATCAGGAAAAGATAAATAAATCAATTTTTCTTTTATTTTTTGGAAAAAAGTAGAGCAACAAACTGGGTTTTGCTCCACTGCGTAAAATAACTTAAATATATACATAACGATATAAAATATGAACGATAAAATTAATCTTTACAATTTCATAAAAGAAAGAGAATTTATACATAGTCAAGAAGAAATAAATTCATATAGAGAAGGTTTGATGTTATTGGTTCAAAAACCAAAATGTGTTGATGGTATCACTTATTATTTTACAAATCAGTTTTCATTAGTGAATATTGATTGTTTGAAAATAGATGATAATGGTTATTATTATTATGAATTTAGACCAGAAAGAAATGGTGATATTATTGATGAAATTAAATATGAAACATCAACCGATTTAGATGCTAAACTCACATATTCTATTGGTGGTATGGTTTATCTACCTGAAGAGTTTAATGAGTTTTTATTTGTTTCAGCAATATTTAATGAATTTAAAGTAAGGATTACATTTATGAGAAAACCTGTTTTTGATGATAAATTTAAAATAATTTCAAGATATTGGTTGCTTGATAGCGAACCAAGAATATTATTACAAAGAAGTAATGTTATAACAAAATATAATATATATAATGGTGGGATATGTGAAAGATTAAATAATTAACATCGTTTTATAAAGGTGAGAAACTATAAATATGTGTTCTAATATCTAATGTAAAATTCATATTATATTTAATAAAAAATTATTTATCATCATACATCTTTATTATGTTATAGTTTTTATTAAATTTTTCATAATTATCACTAATCCATTTTCTAAAATTATTTACAGATATATTATATCTATCTGTATTTTTAGTCTCCAAGAATACTCTTTCATATATATCTTGTTTATTTCCAGTATAATATTCTAAAGAAGTAAAATCATTATATTTACAATACTCACATTTATGATATAAATAATAAATTGCACTTTTAATTTCTGTGGGTGTGTTAATATATTCAATATCACTTTCACGATTAAGTATATTTACCCATTTTTTAAAAATTTCACTTTTATGCAATAAATCATCCCATTCATTTATTTCAAAAATACTTATATCAGTATTCATTCTTATAATTCTTATTAAATCATTACTCGGACTACAATAACTTATAACATAAATATATTTTTTATTGTCTTTAATATCTATATCGTAATCCATATTATTCATATTTTAATTTAGTATTATTTATTTAAGTATATTTTTAATTTTCCTTTTCTCGTAGATGGTTTCCTTATAAATTCTATATCGGTTGCAAAGTAATAACATTCAAAGATACCAACCATTGAGGTCGGCATTTGAAATGTTAAAAGGTGTAGAAAAAAGTGGAGCAAAAATCAAATAGAAAATCGATAGATATTTTTACCCGAATTTTTGCTCCACTTTTTTCTAAAAAGTGGATTTTTTAAAAGTGGATATATATATATATATATATATATATATGAGTTCAGTAATAAATTATTTGATTTTTTTCAACTTTTATTTAGAAAATAAAGATAAATTATTTATGGAAAGTGGTCATAAAGGTATCAATGATGTGAACGTCGAAAAATGGTTTCAAAACATACAAAGCTATTCCCCAGAAGAAATCAAACCGACCTATGATTTTTTCGCACATACATTCATCGAATTCTTACTTTATGTGCCGTTTGACAAGTTCTACGAAATCTTAAATCGAATTTCTTTCCAATTGGTTGAAATCGTGAACTCCGGGGATTATAAGAATATTTATTTTTATATCGCGGACACTGCAAATAAATCGAATTTATGGGTAGCCCTATTATTTCTGGATTGTTTGATAAAAAATAATATTTCACTCGACATACAGAAAATAAAATTTGTAAATAACTATGATGCATTAGTAAATGATTCAAATAATGAGAAAAGTTTATGTCTATATTGTGATGATATGTCTTATACTGGAAGTCAAATTAAAAGTAATTTTCTGAGAGGTAAAAATGCGAATCTAGAGGATACAAACATTGATAAATATCTGATCATTGCCTATCTATCAAATTCCGCTTATACGAAATTATCTACAATAAAAAATGTACATTTTTTCAAGGATACCGTCCTCGTAAATAGTTATATTGATCAACTGAAAAACAAATACGGAGACACAAATCATGAAATGGTGGATAATGTGGTAAAAATGTTTACTTCTCAGTCAAACGATCCCTTTTTTACAATGGGGAAAAAAGCGTGTAATTGTAATATGGCTTATACACCCATTTATTTCGACCATAAAATCGCGGACGAATTATCTACGTTTAATAAATTATTATTTACGGGTTCTTATCCAACAACGAGTGTATGTGAAATCAATCCGCTCATTCACGGTTGTATCAACATTGCTGAGATAGAATTATTCTTTGGAAAAAATCCTTGTACTACGAATTATACACTAGATAGTGAGGTTCCTTGTTTTCCGTCTTTTTATAAAACCATCGTTTATACGATCAATGGAAATAATATCGATCAAGATGAAAATATTATTGCATTATTGGTAGAAGCGCAAGCGCAAATGAAAGGAGGTAAAAAAAGAAGAAGATCAACTCTTGGTAGTAAAAAGAAAAATAAAAATAAAAAAAAACGTAATAGTAGAAACACCCGAAAAAAAAGAAAGAATCAACACAACACAAAACAAAAGATTCTCTCAAAGAGATAACAAATAATTTATATTTATATTTATATTTTTAGAATTTATGTTATGATATGATATGTAAAATACGATATGATATGTAAAATACGATTTATACTTGTGGTTCGTCATTGTCTTCTGCTATCTCCGCTTGAGTGGAACGGAGACCAAATTCAAAGGGCACAACAACCGGCTCATCCAACTTTTTTTTCAAGATAATGATATCACGATATAATTCAAAACAATATTGCGGACGGCCGTAGTCACTAAATAAGATAAACAAATATTGGATAAAGGTTTTTAATTTTTTTAAAGGAGGAATGTCCCATTTTATTTCTTGAATGTTACTATCTTTATAGAGAGATTTCCAAATCGTTGTCATTTTCATTTTTAGATTTTGATGAGTGGTAGAATGATAATATTTTCGATAGACTTGATAAATACATTTGTTCAGTAGATACTTGTTCAATGAATGAAATAATTTGAGTGGATTATATTTTTGCACTAGAAGAACTGCTTTGGTTTCATATGTAAAATACGATTGAATCTCGCGTAATACATCATCCGGAAGTAAAGCCACGCGTTTCAAGAATTTTTTCCACTTTTCATCTTTGGCATCCACTTTTTTTCTTTTGTTTTCTTCCATTTTATTTTCAAAGATTTCTACATCCATTACAGTAGTTAAGGTTTCATAATTGAATTGCTTTCTGGCTTCTTCGATGATTTTAACTTCAATACATTCTTCTCTCTTTAACTCATACATTTCTGTCTGATAACGATTCATTTTTTTTTGATATTCTTCAAGTTGCCTCTTGACATCAAAGATATTCCCAGTAAAAGTAACAGGGTTGGTTTTCATTTTTTCAACAGTTGCTCCAAGCTGTATGCCCCTATTTTTATTTTGCCGAATGATTTTACGTTTGTCAGTGGATTCTGCCACATAGTCATTGAGTTTTTGATTGATTTTTGCTTTTTCATTTTCAATTTGCATAAATTTATTGAAATCGCGTTTGTTCATCAAATTTTGATTTTCATCAATGACTTGGTTGCTGGATAATTGTAAGATGTTGCGTAACATTTTATTAGAGAACTTGATTTTACGTTTTAACTTTATTAACTTTTATAAGATACCTCTTTCAAGAATTTCGAAAAAGCATTTCAATTTTTTATCCACTTCCACTTTTTAAAAAAAAGTGGAGCAAAAATCCCTTGATTATTATTTGAAATTTTTTATAAGGAAGTAAGAAAAAGTGGCGCAAATCCACTTTTTTACAACGAAGTAAGAAAAAGTGGAGCAAAAATCCCTTGATTATTATTTGAAACACTATTTTTTATAAGGAAGTAAGAAAAAAGTGGCACAAATCCACTTTTTTACAACGAAGTAAGAAAAAGTGGAGCAAAAACCCTGGAGTAAAAATCCCTAAAATTTTATTTTTTTGAAATCCAATTAAAGAATTCCTGGAAATAGATAATAGATAAACGTTCTTTACATTATGAAAGATAATCTAAAGAATGGAAAAGAAGAAACCTTACAACTAAAAAAGGAAGAAGAAACCTTACAACTAAAAAAGGAAGAAGAAACATTACAAGTAAAAAAGGAAGAAGAAACATTACAAGTAAAAAAGGAACTACAACTAAAAAAGGAAGAAGAATCCTTACAAAAATTCAATAAAAATGAATATTATCTTTATTTTTTGGAGAAGGGTTATTTCGTTCTCGTTTACATAAGTAATACGTGTATAACCGTGTTAAGAATATCCATTTCATTATACGGTATTTATTTCGTATGGATTCTATTACATTATTTTGCTTCGCATTTATATATTCGTTTTTGTGTTCCGGGTTCCATCACCGGATTCGTGATTTCACCATTTCTAACAACGACACCACATTGTCAAGCGTTACGATGGATTATCTATAATGGGGCGAATATGATTAATAATATGTGGATTATTCTCGGTTCTTGGATATCTACGTTCTTGATAAAAACGTGATAAAAAATAAAATTATATATATTTACTTACAGAACTACTCATTGCATACATTGCTTTAACTACATTAAAATCTTTATTAGCAAATTGATAATAATTATCACTAAATCCAGCACTAGCGATAATTGCAAGATTTTGATAATTGGTTGTTTCATCTGTACCACCTTCGGCAGTATAACTATTTGAATCTTTTTTATATGTAACAGTTCCAATTTTACCTTTGCTCGCATTATAAAAAGTAAAAACCGTAGTATTTGAATCAGGGGTTGATGCTTTAATACTTCTTTGCTTTAATTCTTTTATTCTTGTGGAATTATTATATATACTAGAAACAATTGTAGCAGATGATTTATCATTTGTATTCCCCTGAAAAGCCGTATATAAATTATACAAAGAATTATTAGAACTATAATAATAAAATTTAGTATCACACCTAGGTGAACTAGTAGTAGTAGTATTAAATTTATGCTGAATATTATTCACTAAAGCAGTAGTTTCAGTATAATATGTATAATATCCGGGAATATAAGATTCGTCGTCATAATATCCGGAAGTATAATCTTTATACTGCTTAACAACTTTACAATTGGTAGTAGTATAAGTACTACCATCTACATTTAACGTAGCATAGTAATTTCCATCGCTATTTCCACCAATCGAAACGGTTACTGTCATTTTTATAATATAAAAAAATATTATAAAAAATACGAAAAAAATACCTTAAGGTCTAAAGTTTAATAATTTTTTTTATATCTCCAGCATTCGAATCTTCCGCAGATTTATTCTCTCCTTCTTCGCCTTCGTCCTCTTTACCTTCTTCTTTTTTTTCTTCTTCTACTGTTAAAATAGTTGATTTAGGTTCGGGTTCTTTTACAATCATAATCGGGGAAGCAGAAGAATTAAAAGTAGAAGGCTGTGGAATATATCCTTGACTTTGATTGGAATCGGAATCTGGTTCAGAACCGGAAGGAACATACGCAGGACTTCCGGGCGCATATTGTGGTGATTCTTCTTGTTGTTGCGGTTGTTTCGCCCTTTCACGTTCTGCCAAATTATTCAATACACGTAATTGGTCGGCTTCCGGTCGAATCAACAATTCATATTTTTTGTAATCACTCAACAATCTGAAATAATAATTCAATTCAGGTGGGAAACGCGGTCTTACGCTAATTGTTCCATCAGGGTTCTGAGTTTCAATATATATTTCATTTCCAGGTTGAATAGGTAAAACAAGAGGCTGTTTTTCGCCGGTTTGTTCTTCCAACCTTTTTCTCTCCAATAAATAATTCTTATACTGTTTGGCCAAAGTATGTTTATCCACCATTAATAACTGTTGTAACATCGAACCTTTATCTTCAAGTACCGTGGGTTTCTTTTCTTCCACTTGTTCATCATATTTCTCTCCAACAACAACAGGTAAACCTTCCATTGATTGTTCTCTCGTTTTCTTGTTGATCATCGTGGAATATTCTTTCAATACTTCTTCCAGATTCTCTGCATCTGGTTTCACGATCATTTTCAAATTATCGGAATAAGACATATTCAACAATTGATCCACATTGTTTTCAGTAATCACTCGCATTTGGATATTCATCGCTTGTAATTCTTGCATCAATAATTTGAAAGCATAAGGAACACGTAATAAACTAAAAGAACGTCCAAATTGACTAATATTCTTGATATTCAAAGACCCGTCCGGATTCGAATGAAAATGAATTGGTCCATCAATAAAAGGACTCAAAAACAGATTTTGCGCATCATTATAAATGGCAATGGCACCCGTTTTATTACAAACGGCCATATAATATTCATCACCCCTCACCAAAAACGATTCGTTCAAGAAATACGAAGCCCCGTGAGCCAAAATACCGTCACGTTCCATTTCACCAATACGTAATCCACCGTCATTTGCACGACCTTGAACCGTCTGTCTTGTCAATTGAGTTCGCACCCCCGTGGCACGATAATTGATTTTATCTTTGACCATATGTTTCAAACGCATATAATAAGTCGGACCCATAAAAATATCTGCTTGTAATTGTTCCCCCGTCATCCCATTATATAAAATCTCGTTTCCACTCGAATGATATCCCATATCAACGAGCATATCTCCATAATTGAAATAATTCGATCCTTTCACTTGAAAAGCCGTACAATCGCCGAAGCTGCCGTACATTGCACACGCTTTGCCGAAAAAGGATTCAACTAATTGACCAATGGTCATACGCGAAGGAATTGCGTGGGGATTGATGATTAGATCCGGCCGTATTCCATCCGCCGTAAACGGCATATCGGCTTCCGGAATAATGAGTCCAATGGTTCCTTTTTGTCCCGCGCGACTCGCCATCTTATCTCCAATAGCAGGAATCCGCTCTTCACGGATTCGGACTTTGGCGATATTGAATCCTTCTTCCCCTTGAGTGACAAAGGATTTATCGACAAACCCAAGCTGGCCCTTTTTCGGTGTTACGGAAGCGTCGATCCAAGGGCTCGCACTACTACCGGTCGAAGCCTCTAAATTCTGCGTAATTTTACCAATGAGAACAATTTTATCGTTCATTACGGTTTCCTCTTTGATCATTCCATAATCGTCCAAAATACTATAATCATATCCGCGTTTAATACCTACTACATTATTTTTCTCAATATTTGCAAATTTCGAATTTACGAGACCAGATACTTTGGCACTTTCTTCGCGCGCCTCATACGTAGAAAAATAAGTTGTACGGAAAATACCTCGTTGTACGGAGCCTTCATTAATTAAAATGGCATCTTCTACATTGTATCCAGTATAAGACATAATGGCCACAATGGCATTGACCCCGTAAGGTTGTTGCTCGTTATTGATGTACTCCAAATAACGCGATTTAATCAAGGGAATTTGTCCATAGTTGAGAACGACCCCCATTTTATCCATACGTACTTGGTAATTGGAATGATAAACGGAAACGGCTTGTTTACTTTGACCACAAGAGAAAGCATCACGCGTAACTGGATTATTTTCAGGATAAATGATTTGATTTCCCATTACACCTAATAAGAGAGAAGGGTCGATTTCGACATTGGTATAATAAGCGTTTTTATCCAATTCATCCACGGTATTGGCGATTAGTGCGCCTTCTTCTTCCGCCGTATCGACGTAATCGAGGACGGCCGCATTTTTCTGTAAAACCTCTTCCAACTTAGCGGTAGCATCATTCAACGAATACAATTCCTCGATTTCATAAATCCGGTTTTCTTTGAAAGCAAATTTTTCATCGGTTTTCTTTTTGATTCCAGAAACTAATTGAGCCCAGTCAATTTTCCCTTCTTTCAACATTTCTTTTACATCTTTACGGTCATAACTAACACGGCCTTTTTCTACATAATAAATGGGACGATTCAGACGCCCGGAATCTGTATAAATCGTGATTTCATTGTTTTTATAATCGAACGAAAGACTGGTAAAAACGGGTAAAATACCATTACGACGATATAAACGTAATTGAGAAACAATGGAAATCGGGTCATCCACAACACCGATCCAATTTCCATTTAAAAAGACTTTGGTACTCGCCGCCAAATAATCGGCGTCGCATTCAAAGAGATTTTTCAAAGGAATATGTCTCTTTAACCAATCCAATAAAGGAAAAGCGGAATAACCACTGGTAATATATGTACTGATAGCCATATGTTTATGTAAGCCAATATTCCCACCATCAGGAGTATCGAGTGGATCAATGAATCCCCATTGAGAACTATTTAAAAGTCGGGGTCCAATTACTTTGGCACTAGCATCAAGCGGTAAATTGATTTTTCTCAAATGAGAGATGAAACTATTCCAACTTAATCGATTCAAATCTTGAACGACACCCACGCGTTTGGTATGCTCTTGCGACCCCCAATTTCCTTTGAAGGCTTTACGGAATCCGACTTCAACATCTCTTACTTTGAAAAAAGCGGTAAAATTGGATTCGATGAGACTGATAAAATTATCCTTGTATTTATTTCCTTCTTTTTTTCCAGGTCCTTGTCCTTCAAAATCCTCATCCTCTTTATACGCACTACTATGATAATAATATTCTTTATCGATTTTCGTATAAATGGCGCGTTGTTGAATCAAATAATATTCGCGAAACAGGTCATAAATCAAGGTTCCAGACAATTCAATACGTTTGAAACGGAAATTATCGCGGTCTGTGGGCCGTTCATCACCGGAATAAACGCGTAATAATTTATAAACCATATATCCAACAAAATACGCTTTTTCCAAGAAGTTCATTTCACCTATATGAGGCAGAAAATAATCGGTCAAAATTTCCAAGACACCTGAAACGGAACCGCGTTTTGTGAAAGAAGCGATATAACGAAGTGCTGTTTCTTGATTAAAGATATAATTGGCATCGTGGACCGACGGAATAAAAAAATCCACATATGATTCGTTTGTTTTTAAATCGAGTAAACACGTTTTTATAATTTCCTGGTCACTATATATACCAAGCGCCCGCATTAAAATAAAAAGAGGAACTGGTTTACGAACATTGGGTACGGAAACCACGATTTGCTGATTGGTCCAATTGGGCGAAGGGGCGACCATACGTACGGCACTTGTACGAATCGGTTTGGAGGCGTCCTCCGATACAGAACGAATCTCTGCACTCGCACTATAAATCTCTCCTTCTTTAAAAGTACGAATGTATAACATATTATCGGCGAATTTTTCTTGAGAAACAATACACTTTTCTTTTCCATCGATGATGAAATAACCGCCGTAGTCATTACGACATTCGCCTGTATTGAAACGCACTTCGGGTGCCATTCCTTTTAAAATACAAAGATCACTTTGAAGCATAATCGGAAAACGGCCGAGAAAAATCTTTTCCAAGGTAGTCGAGTGTGTCTTTTTCTCTCCATTTCCTCCGGTATAATAGACAAAATCCACATCGACGTCATAATGAATAGTAATCCCATAACTCATATTTCTTAATCGAGCGTCATTGGGGAACATATAATGAGCATTGGTATCGTCATAAATGATAGGTTTTCCAAAATAGATTTTGGTTCCATCTTTTCCGCCTAAAAATAAAAAACATTCATTTGGTTCTCCTGATTCATCTTCATCTTTTCGCTCTACCCATCGAATCGGATTATTTTCACGAAAAATATTATAAATTCCTTGATTAAAAAAATGATTATATGATTCTAAATGGTGAGCAACTAAATTATTTGGATTGTCAGTGAAATACGTATCAATGATTTTCCAGGAAATAAGGTCGATGCTTGACTTTTTAGAAGAGGAATTCGGGTCTTTTTCTTTTTCTTTGTTTTCTTTTCTTTTTTCTTTATCTTTGTTTTCTTTTCTTTCTTCTCTCTTTTCATTATTTTTACTGTTTTTTGTTTCCTTTTCATCATCACTTGATAATTCGATTTCTTCTTTTTCTTCCAGATTGCTCATAATATATATATATTTTGTTATTTTTATATTTATACAATCGTAAAACATAAAAAGAAAAGATATTGTATTTGCCTTTTACTCAACAAGTTTTATCAATAAAATAATCCATTGTTTCTATAATTCCTTGACGGATATCGATTCGAGGTTCAAAATCTAAATATTTTTTTGCTTTATCAATATTTGGTCTTCGCATTTTAGGGTCATTTTCAGTAAAATCAATATATTTCACAGGTAGTTTATGGTGTAAGATTTCTTCAAAAATCTTGACTAATTCATTAATACTGACCTCGCAAAACGGATTCCCAAGATTGATGGGACCGGATTCGTTACTTGCCATCATTTTGACTAATCCATCAATCATATCATGTACGTAACAAAAACTACGTGTTTGATTTCCATCCCCGTAAATAACCAATTCTTTTCCTTGAATCACCTGATTGATGAAATTGGTAATAATACGCCCGTCGTTTAAAGACATATAAGGTCCATACGTATTAAACAAACGTACAATTTTACAATCTAAATCGAATTTTTTACGATATTCATAAATAAGTGTCTCGGCAACGCGTTTTCCTTCATCATAACAACTTCTCTCGCCGACCGTATTGACATTTCCAAAATATTCTTCTACTTGTGGATGAACAAGGGGATCACCATAGATTTCAGAAGTCGAAGTGAATAATACTTTGGCTTGGTATTTTTTCGCCAATTCCAATACATTTTTTGTTCCTTCAAAACAAGTGGAGAGTGTTTCAATGGAATACTGTTTATATTTATCTGGACTTGCGATACACGCTAAATGATAGATTTCGTCGATCGGAGGAAGAAATAATAAATTATTTTGAATGTCAAATTTGATAAATTGAAAATTGGGATGATCTACAAATTCTTCAATGTTCGAATAAGCGCCGGTAATTAAATTATCTAAACAAATGATTTTATTGAACGAGTTCATTAAAAGCGTGTTACAAAGATGACGACCTAAAAAACCGGCACCACCTGTGATTAAAATGATTTTACCCATTGTTTTCTAGATTGATTTAATTATAAAAAAGATAATAAAATATTGGTTTTGACGATTATTTCTTTTTTATGGTCCTTTTATATTTGATTTTTCCACCTTGTCTTCTTGTCGTTTTTTTCTTTTTCTTTTTGTCAGTCATTGTGAAAGATAAAGAATCACTATGTAAAGAGTGAGTTAAATAATTGCTTTTGGATTCATTGGTTTCTTCTTTCTCTCTTTCATCTGGAGTCAAAGGAGAGAAATAGAAATTGGCCCAAGGTTTGGTTGGTCGGTCATTCAAATAAGGACGGAAATTATCCCATTGCATATTTTTATCGCAAAACACGTTTTTATCAAAAGGGATTCCACACGAATTACCAAATCGACCAGAAAATCCCATTTTGGCAGCCATTGCGCTATCCACAACACAGCCGTCAACCGCGCCGTGTGGTGAAAAAGGTTTGGGTCTACTAGGATCGGACATATATTCACGCGCATCCAAATCATAATGAGAACAAACAGTTCTGGAACAAGGATTATTTTCTTTATGTAAATAGACGTCATAATGATCTGCAATAATGATTTTGGCGGTTTCTAAATCGATCCGGCCTTTATATTCTTCCATTAATTCTGCTAAACGTACTTTTCTGGCACCTTGATGTCTTCTTGTATCATAAAATCCACTATCATTACATTCTAAATTACGGATTTTGGAATCATATGCAGCGTTAAATCCGATAAAATAACCATTGGTTTTTCTCTCCGTATTATGATATTTCAGACCCAATTCAACACGCATAATTTCATTGGTATGGATATCAGCAAATAACCAGGAATTTGCATAATCACCTGAATTACCTTCCAATAATATTTTTTCATAATCGTCGAGTGAATCGCCATATTGCATTGCTTTACGAATACGGTAACCAATGGGATTCTTTTGTTCATAAGGGAAAAATCCGCCAATGGTTGTTTCTGTGCCAATAATTCCTTTGGAAGTAATGAAAAAATCGGTTCCACTCCATATCATACAAGGACTTGTTTGCATTAAAATATTATGACCTTTCCCTTCAGGGACTTGAATACTGAGAATGACGTCAGAATATTGTCCATCAACAAAATCCGTGAAGGAATTATGAGCAACCACAATTTTTCCGTCTTTCGTATAATCGCCTACCGCCATAAAAGCACTACAACGGTCCTTTGCACCGCCTTCTTTACCCGCACTATTTCCAGAGCGAACCGACAACCAATAAGGAATGGACATATAAAAATTCCAAGCAATAATTTCTTTTAAGGTGGTTTCTGTTCCGGCGTTGGTACATCCCTCGGCAATTCCGCGCATTTCTTCAAAGAATTCATTGAATTTTTCTTTGGTTAACTCATAGATGTCTTCATTGACGGTTTGAACCATTTCTTCCCAAGTGACAGCATAACTTTCATAGATGAAATAATTCAACATTCGTTGAATTTCTTTGAATTCTTTGGCGGATAATGTTCCATATGCGAAACCTCGTTCATAGGCTTCGCCTTGAATGGCCATATACTTCCAGCCGTCTTTTTCATAAGAGAAACCGTTTTTGATGACTTTTTTATTGAGTGGTTCTTCGTTTTGTCCTAGTACTTCGTTTTGTCCTACTACTTCGTTTTGTCCTAAATTTGTTTCTTCCATAATTTCTTCTTCGGATAAATGTTGGATGTTTGGATCATTCTTTTCTATGATTATGGTTGAATCGATGGATTCCATTATATATTCCGCTTTTTAAAAAATCTTAAGGGAACCTAGGTTCCCCTATGACCCCTCCTTAACATATTTTTAATTAAGTAGGCACGCGACTTTCTACAAAGTATGGGACAATTATATTATGCTTTACTAAGCATCGCAAAATAATATAATTGTATAAATGGTTGTAGAGTTAATAAGGTAAAAATGAAGAGGAGGGGTCATAGGGGAACCTAGGTTCCCCTAATTTTTGCTCCACTTTTTCCTAAAAAGTGGATTAACTTAACATCGCTAATCCAATAATAATAAAGAAAAGGATGTAAGGAAAAAGAACCAAGAACCAAGAAATACCACTGTGACCATCTTTACAGATCAAGTTTAAGATCCAAGTCCAGAATAAAATGTAAATGAGTTTTAAGAGAAAGATAAGAATGGTATTTGGAACATTAAAAGAATAAAACCCAACATTATATTTGCGATTATTTCCTAAATTATATAATAACATAATTACTAAAGCAATAATTGAAACGACAAAGTAAATCATTGCTGGCGTACATAAATCCTTTAATTTTTTAGGGAAAGCCATTATGAAATATAACGAGAAAAAAAGAGGGAACCGGCTGGTTCCCCCAAACCCCCTCCCGCGCCCTTCGGGGAGTGATTTTTTATTTCAAAAATATAAATAAAAAATTATAAATAAAAATATTGTTTGAAACTTTATCAGAATATTCTAATAATCCTTTCCCCGAAGGGCAGAGGAGGGTGTTTGAGGGAACCTAAGGTTCCCTCTACCTCTGTTTCCACGGCAAAGGATTGGTTGGTGGGTGAACGCCCTTTAAGGCATTAAAAGTAGTATTCATATTATAAAAACTACTTCTTCCTAAATTAATCAAATCTTGTCCAAAAGAATTCGACCAATTTCCTCCTCGATATTTCTTGGTTTTAAATTTTGGGATTCTTTTTGTTTTTTTTCCACCCCCACCAATAAACGGTTTGGCAGCACCAACATCAATCATTTCTCTCGAAATATCGACTGGTGAATAAGTATTCAAAGGATAATAATTACTGTCTCCATCTACCCCATTGACTCCTGGCCAAGAACTAATTTTGGGCGTCCACGCAGTTCCTACTAAACCATTAGGATAAGGTAATGGATTTTTATAGAATCCATTGCCGCCTTTTTGTAAGCATTGTCCGCAACCGCCTTTTTGACCTAGAATTCCGTATGGATTAGGATTAGGGTTATTTGAACAACCACATCCTCCTCCACGTGCAATCGGAGGAGGTGGAGGTAAAGGAGGAGCCGAAGTATCGGTAGAATCATTTATTACTGGAAAAGGTGGTTGTGGTGGAGGAGGTCGAATGGTTGGAGGACTTGTACCTCCTTTTTTTGAATATCTTGATCGTTTACCTCCACTCATCGAATTGGAATTTAACCAATTGACGGTTGGATTTCCTGGTACGTATTGATTATTTACAATGGGATAAGCGGCCGCATCGGCTAAATTATAATTTGCATTACTAACCGCATAATTATTTCCTTTACCTGAAAATCCGCCCTTTCCTACATACGCAAAATGCGGATTTGGAGTAATGGCAGGTACTTTCTCTCCTGTATAAGCCAAATTTTGTCCTAAATCATCTAATTTTTGAAAATTGTTTGGACCATTTCCTCCGTATAAAAAAGGCGTATGACCACAATCTTTGGTTCGGCAACCGCGTTTGCACATTTTCTTTGTTTTTCTATGTTTCTTCATTGTAAGAGTTTTTTTAGTTTTATGATTTTTTTTAAAACGTCTAGATTTCATTGTAAGTGATTGGATCTATTATATATATATCCACTTTTAAAAAAAGTGGAGCAAAAATAAGACGTCCTAAGAATTCAGCAAACTCGGCGCGAGTTTCTACAAAGAAAAAAAAACAATAATATTCTGCGTAGCACAATATGATTGTAGAAATGGTTGTTAATTTCCGCGCCAAGTTATCAAGGGAAATGTATTTACCCTTTACAAGGAGGGGGTCGTAGGGGGGACTTCCGTCCCCCTACTTTAGATATCGACGTGTGTCAAGATATGTCTTCGACAACACATCTTGGTTAATCCTAAATCATCCATTACCTCGCCTTCAATCGTTTTTTCGTGAAAATCTTTGGTCAAATACATTACTTTTTCTAAATCAATTGATTGTGTTAACTTTTTACGACGCACTTCCGTAACATAATAACGATACTTATCTGCTAAAACCATACCACACGTGAAACATTTAATAGGAATAATCATTTTTTACGAGGAAAATATATTATACTAGTGTGTTATTTTTATATTGTTTTTTAAAGAAATCAATTTTTTGTCGAATTTTTATTTTTTATAAAATGGAGATTATGTCTAGATAATTTTTCCCGGATTTCATTCGGAATTTTTTTAGAAGAACATTGAAATTCATTAAATTCATCAAAATTCATATCTTCGCGGTCATTGTCTTCATAAATAATACAAGATACCTTTTCAGCATTCTTCGTTTGATTGTTTTCAACCACTGTTATATTAAAAACAATTCCATAATAAGGTTTTCCATTGAAATTCTTACATACATATTTACCAATGGTAGATTCAATCGTTTGATCATACCATATTCCATCGACCAATTCAAATAAATGTTTAATCTCTTGTAGATCCGTTTTAAAGAATTCTCTCTTTTTGGAAATACGATCCTTTTTCAAGATTTCGTGTATTTTTTGTTCTTTTTCAAAAGGTTGAAACACATTCTTGGCAAATTCGATCTGGAAAGGATAAGGGACACCACTTTTTTGAAGTTCGGCAACTCTTTTTTCCAAAAATTCACTGTAACCGATTTTATGGATGTTGGGCATTGCTCGATTGGATAAACAATAGATCCAGCCTTTACAAATATTTTTTTTCATTGTTTTATCTTTTTCTTTTATTTTGAATTTGAATTTTAAAAAGAGAGAAAATCAATTTTCTCTTTGACATTAACTAATTGGATTTATATAGTATCTACCAGTAGTACTAGTAAAAAATTGGTAGAATAACATAAAAGCGTTCCTTGAACTAGTAAAGGTAGTACCTGCGGATTCATAAGTATTATTTATGTTAAATACAGCATCAACGCCCGGTTGTAAATCAAAATTAACATTTGTACCATTCCCATAATTATATCCTTTCATAATATAAAAAATACCACCAGTATCAACTGCGTTTAATGCATATAAATTTATAGTTTGAGCACCGGTAGTTGACGTTAAAAAAATGATACAATTCGAATTTGATGTAATATTAATACTAGTGTTACCGCTAGACTCAAAATTTGGAAAAGCAATTAAATTAGGAATAGTTACGGTTTCAGCTTGTGTTCCTAGGACAATTTGGTGATTGTGACTAATTGATGAATTATATCCTATAGCGGTAGAAAAATTAAAACTAGTACTTAAAGAACTACCTGCACCAGAACCTATAATTGTATTACAACTACCATCGATATTATTAGGGAATGTATTATCTCCTATTACAACATTGTAATCACCTGTTGTATTACTTCTAAATGATGAATATCCTATCGCAACATTAAGCTGACCGGTAGTATTAGCAGCTAATGAATTATATCCTACTGCAACATTCCCTAATCCACTGATATTACTATCTAACGCAGTATATCCTAATGCAACATTATAATCGCCTGTTGTATTTTGGTTTAATGCATTATAACCTAATGCAACATTCCCAACTCCATTGGTATTATTTTCTAATGCGCCAGAACCTAATGAAATTTGTGAGGTTCCAACCGCCCATTCATTTGTATTTGAATCCCAGTAAACATAATCACCATAATTAGTACCTAATGGTTGAAAAGTTCCGGTTGGGCCCGTCCAACCTGTAGGTCCTGTGTAACCAGTTGGGCCCGTAGGGCCCGTATATCCGGTAGGTCCCGTCCAACCGGTATATCCAGTAAAACCTGTAGAACCTGTAGGTCCTGTGTCACCAGTATCACCAGTGTATCCAGTAAAACCTGTGAAACCGGTAAAACCTGTATGACCTGTTGGACCCGTAGGGCCTGTAAAACCTGTTGGGCCCGTAGAGCCTGTAAAACCTGTTGGGCCCGTAGAGCCTGTAAAACCAGTGTATCCAGTAAAACCCGTAAAACCTGTATAACCCGTAAAACCTGTGAAACCTGTAGGTCCTGTGTCACCAGTATCACCAGTGTATCCAGTAAATCCTGTATATCCCGTAAAACCAGTATATCCGGTGAATCCTGTGAAACCTGTAAAACCTGTAAAACCTGTAAAACCTGTAAAACCTGTAAAACCAGTAAAACCAGTAAAACCTGTAAAACCTGTAAAACCTGTAAAACCTGTAAAACCAGTATATCCAGTATATCCTGTAAAACCTGTAAAACCTGTAAAACCTGTATGACCTGTATATCCAGTAGAACCTGTATGACCTGTAAAACCTGTAAAACCTGTAAAACCTGTAAAACCTGTAAAACCTGTAAAACCTGTAAAACCTGTAAAACCTGTAAAACCTGTAAAACCTGTAAAACCTGTAAAACCTGTATATCCAGTATATCCTGTAAAACCAGTAAAACCTGTAAAGCCTGTAAAACCTGTATATCCAGTGTAACCAGTAGAACCTGTATGACCTGTATATCCAGTGTAACCAGTAGAACCTGTATGACCTGTATATCCAGTGTAACCAGTAGAACCTGTATGACCTGTATATCCAGTGTAACCAGTATATCCTGTAAAACCTGTAAACCCGGTATATCCTGTAAAACCTGTGTAACCAGTAACTCCAGTATATCCAGTGAAGCCTGTGTAACCGGTGAATCCTGTGAAACCTGTTGGGCCCGTAGGGCCTGTATATCCTGTAAAACCTGTATATCCTGTAAAACCTGTAAAACCTGTAAAACCTGTATATCCTGTAAAACCAGTAAAACCTGTTGGGCCCGTAGGGCCTGTATATCCGGTGAATCCTGTGAAACCTGTAAAACCAGTGAATCCTGTATATCCAGTGAAACCTGTAAAACCAGTGAAACCTGTATATCCTGTAAAACCTGTATATCCAGTGAAACCTGTAAAACCAGTGAAACCTGTGAAACCTGTAAAACCAGTGAATCCTGTATATCCAGTGAAACCTGTAAAACCAGTGAAACCTGTATATCCTGTAAAACCTGTATATCCAGTGAAACCTGTAAAACCAGTGAAACCTGTATATCCTGTAAAACCTGTGTAACCAGTGAAACCTGTGTAACCAGTATATCCAGTAAAACCTGTAAAACCAGTAAATCCAGTAAAACCAGTAAATCCAGTATATCCGGTGAATCCTGTGAATCCTGTGAAACCTGTAAAACCAGTGAAACCTGTATATCCTGTGAAACCTGTATATCCAGTGAAACCTGTAAAACCAGTGAAACCTGTATATCCTGTAAAACCTGTGTAACCAGTGAAACCTGTATATCCTGTAAAACCTGTGTAACCAGTGAAACCTGTTGGGCCAGTATATCCAGTAAATCCAGTAAAACCAGTAAATCCAGTAAAACCTGTAAAACCAGTAAATCCAGTAAATCCAGTAAAACCAGTAAATCCAGTAAAACCTGTAAAACCAGTAAATCCAGTAAAACCTGTAAAACCAGTAAATCCAGTAAAACCAGTAAATCCAGTAAAACCAGTAAATCCAGTAAAACCTGTAAAACCAGTAAATCCAGTAAAACCAGTAAATCCAGTAAAACCTGTAAAACCAGTAAAACCTGTGTAACCTGTAAAACCTGTAAAACCTGTAAAACCTGTAAAACCTGTAAAACCAGTGAAACCTGTAAAACCTGTAAATCCAGTGAAACCTGTAAAACCTGTTGGGCCCGTAGGGCCTGTAAAACCTGTGTAACCAGTATATCCTGTGAATCCTGTTGGGCCCGTAGGGCCTGTATATCCAGTATATCCGGTGTATCCAGTATATCCTGTAAAACCTGTTGGGCCCGTAGGGCCTGTATATCCTGTATATCCTGTAAAACCTGTGTATCCAGTATATCCTGTAAAACCTGTTGGACCCGTAGGGCCTGTAAAACCTGTGTATCCAGTATATCCAGTATATCCTGTAAAACCAGTGAAGCCAGTGAAGCCAGTGAAGCCAGTATATCCGGTAAAACCTGTAAAACCTGTATAACCAGTATAACCAGTAGAACCTGTATGACCTGTATATCCGGTATATCCTGTATATCCTGTGTATCCGGTAAAACCTGTAAAACCTGTATATCCTGTGAATCCTGTGAATCCTGTGAATCCTGTGAATCCTGTGTATCCTGTGTATCCGGTATATCCTGTGAACCCAGTATATCCTGTAAAACCTGTTGGGCCCGTAGCGCCAGTGTATCCTGTGAAACCAGTATATCCTGTATATCCTGTGAAACCAGTTACTCCAGTGTATCCTGTGAAACCAGTATATCCAGTATATCCAGTAAAACCTGTATATCCAGTAACACCTGTTGCACCAGTAGAACCTGTTGCACCAGTAGTTCCTGTTGCACCCTGTGGAGTTAAACTTGATTGTAAATAACTATACCCTCCCGTACCATTTAAATATT
>Ga0214919_10000341_pt1 | contig 80069 bp, 80 predicted proteins | sample LL1503_MetaG_FD_177994 | JGI IMG/M metagenome (GOLD analysis project Ga0214919, IMG submission 177994) | Freshwater microbial communities from Lake Lanier, Atlanta, Georgia, United States - LL-1503 | ecosystem: Environmental > Aquatic > Freshwater > Lake | place: USA: Georgia | collected... | reverse complement strand
CCAACAGAATAAATTCATTGTCGTCTGCCTTGTTGGGGTCGCGTGATGAGGAGAACGGCAAGTTGTTGTCGTTTCCAACAATGATGTGCTTGTCGTCCACCACATCCACGTTTTCAATGGTGAAAAAAGGAAAAGTCAAAACGCCGTTGTTCAGTGGCTTGCGTGACTTGCCTTGCGGATCTTGAATCTTCATCAAATCGATATAACCGATTTTGCGAACAGGGCCGTTCACATTAGCGTCATTCATTTCAATCTTCACAACTCGCTTGAACTTTGCAAGATCGTGAAAGCAATTGGGTGAAACTTTGTTGTCAGCACAGCCGCGATCTGCAGTGCCTTCGCCGTTGTCGCGCTCAATGACCAAAGCGGTGTTGGCGTCGATCATGTTGAAGTCACCAATGGCCGTGGCACCTGGTGACAGCACATATTTCCAATGACGCCCTGTCCATTTTTCTTCAGCCACTGAAAACTCCAGAATTCGAAGAACCTGTTGGCCTTGAACTTTTTCCCAGTCTTTGGTGTTGTTGTCCCAAAGTGCACCTTCAAGCAAGCCATAGATGAACTTACCGTCTTTGCTGGATGCCAATCCCTCGTAGCCACGTGAGCGGCCCAAATTGACTGAGGCAGGCAAAGCTTGGCCGGGAACGGGGGTTACAACTCTAAAGTGATCTGGCGACATGACAGGCTTGCCATCCGCCATGGTTTCAAAGACGGCTTCGATTTTGCCGTCTATAGAGGCACGGATTAAATAGGGACCAAACTCGTCACCAATCCAAAACTTACCACCAATGATTTGAAAGCCCTCAGGGTCAAAATCAGAACCTGTGAGGTAGCGCTTGGCGGTGCCTTCATGAACAACTCGGAAGGGTACTTTTTTATCAGGGTCGTGAAGAAAGACAGTGCGCAAGCGCTCGATTTTTCCAGAGACCATGTCAATGCGATAGTGCGACAGAAAGAGGGCAGCATCGGGTGAGTTGGCCTTGGAGCCAAAGCCATTGTCTGTGAGCACCCAGTATGTGCCGTCTGGCATCGTTTTAATACCAGAGTGACCTTGGACGGGCTGTCCTTTGAAGGGTAAAAATACACCTGTTGGACGACCTGCTGAGCGTCCTTCAAATGATCCAATTTTTTCGTTTCGGGTGAGGTTGTCTGTGAATTTTCCTGAAATTTTCAGATCTTCTGGCGCATCGGCAGGAGGATCGATAAAAGTTTGTGATGGCAACACAGCATGTCCTGCTAAGGTGGCCGTGTACTCTGTTTGTGCAAATGCAAATTGAGTGAAACTGGCGACCAGTATGACTGGCGCTATTAACTTGGCGAACATCGATATCTCCATAAAAGTGAAAGAGCGAAGTAGTAATTTAAAAGATGTGTATGACAAAAAGATGTCGCGAAAATAAGTTTTGACGTTGTTAGTTACTTTCTTCAGTTCGTTTGCGCCAAACTGTTTGCGTTAAAACCAGCCCTGATGCTTTTTTGGCTAGCGAAGAATGGGTAGTTGCGATCCATGCACTTGGCTTGTAGTGCATATCAGAGCGTGTGTGCAAGGGAAGACTCCTTTAGGCGTCTTCCCATTTTCTTGACTAAATTTACTTTGCTTTTCACAGCACTGTCATTATTTACCTTGAAAATAATTTTTTATTCAAAGGAGCTCGTTGTGAAGCGTAAATTTTTGTTTCCCGCCTTGGCTTTGATTTTCTTTGCTGCCACAGCGCAAGCCCAAACCGAAATTCAGTGGTGGCATTCCATGTCCGGCGCTTTGGGCGACTGGGTGGGTGATATTGCCAAAGACTTCAACAGCAAGCAAACAGATTACAAAATTGTGCCCGTCTTCAAGGGCAACTACGACGAATCCATGACAGCCGCTGTGGCCGCCTTCCGCGCTGGCAATGCCCCACACATTTTGCAGGTGTTTGAAGTGGGCACTGCCACCATGATGGCCTCCAAAGGCGTGGTGGTCCCGGCAGAAAAAATCATGCGCGATGCTGGTTACAAGTTTGACCCCAAATCCTACGTTCCTGCCGTGTCTGGTTATTACACATCGCCCAACGGCCAAATGATGTCTTTCCCGTTCAACAGTTCAACCACCGTGATGTGGTTCAACGTGGACGCACTCAAGGCTGCTGGCGTTTCCACCGACAAACTACCCCAAACTTGGCCTGAGGTGACTTTGGCCGCGGCGAAACTCAAAGCCAGCGGCCACAAGTGCCCGTTCACTACTGCTTGGCAAGGTTGGACCCAGTTGGAGAGCTTCTCCACTTGGCACAACACCGAGCTGGCCACCAAAGGCAATGGCATGAAGGGCATGGACGCCCGTTTGGTGCTCAACTCGCCTTTACATGTGCGCCACATTGAAAACTTGGGCAACATGGCCCAACAAGGCCTGTTTGTTTATAAAGGTCGCGCAGGAGCTGCCGGTGCCACGTTCGAGTCTGGCGAATGCGCTATGTACACCAACTCTTCGGCTGCTTATGCCGGCATCAGCAAAAACGCCAAGTTCAAGTTCGCTGTGGGCACCTTGCCTTATTACCCCGATGTGGCCGGTGCGCCTCAGAACACCGTGATCGGTGGCGCCAGCCTCTGGGCCATGGCTGGCAAGAAAGCCGAAGAGAACAAAGGCGTTGCAACTTTCTTCAATTACCTGTCTGACCCGGTCGTTCAGTCGGTGAACCATAAGCGCACCGGTTATTTGCCTGTGACCATGGAAGCATTCAAGATCACTGAAGCTTCGAACTTTTACAAGCAAAACCCCGGAACTGACGTGTCGGTTAACCAGATGATTCGCAAAACCACCGAAAAATCGCGCGGTATCCGTTTGGGCAACTATGTGCAGATTCGCACCATTGAAGACGAAGAACTTGAGCAAGTCTGGGCTGGCAAGAAGACAGCCAAAGAAGCTTTGGACAGCATCGTTAAGCGTGGCAACGAATTGCTTGAAAAATTTGAAAAAGCCAACAAGTCCTGATGATTTAGGTCTGGTCTAAAGGCAAGCCAGCTGGCGTTCGCGTCGGCTGGCTTGAATGATTTTGAGCAGCGATAAAAAAGTTATTTTTCGGTCCAACTGGTTACCTTGGGTGTTGATCGCACCGCAAGGCTTTATTGTTTTGGCGTTCTTCTTTTGGCCCGCAGGTCAGGCTTTGTTGCAATCGTTTCAGCAGTCCGACGCCTTTGGCATGTCGGTGCAATGGAGCGGTTTGGACAACTTTGCCGCTTTGTGGCGAGATGACACCTATTTGGAATCATTCAAAACCACGGCTTTGTTTTCCGTGTTGGTTGCGGGTTTGGGAATTTCGCTGTCCTTGGTCTTGGCCTTTTTTGCTGACCGTGTGGTACGCGGCATTTGGCTTTACCGCAGTCTATTGATCTTGCCCTACGCGGTCGCGCCTGTGGTGGCAGGGGTACTCTGGTTGTTTTTGTTCTCGCCATCGGTGGGCTTGGTGGCCTATGTGCTCGACAAGTTCGGCATTTCTTGGAATATTTTGCTCAACAGCGCCCATGCGATGACTCTGATCGTGATCGCATCGGTCTGGAAGCAAATCTCGTACAACTTTTTGTTCTTTTTAGCAGGCTTTCAAAGCATCCCCAAATCCTTGGTCGAAGCTGCGGCTATCGATGGCGCAAGCGTTTGGCAGCGTTTTTGGACAGTGCAGTTGCCCTTGCTCACGCCCACCCTGTTTTTCTTATTGGTGGTCAATACGGTGTACGCTTTTTTTGAAACTTTCGGCATTGTGGACGCGACCACCCGAGGTGGCCCTGGTAAGGACACCGCCATCTTGGTCTACAAGGTCTACTTTGATGGCTTCAAAGCTATGGATCTTGGTGGCTCGGCCGCGCAGTCGGTGGTGCTGATGGCCATTGTGATTGGGTTGACGGTGCTGCAATTTCGCTACATCGAACGCAAAGTGCATTACTGAGATGGTCGAAAAACACCCTGTTCTGGACTTTTTCTCGCACACCCTTTTGGCTTTGGGAGTGGTGGTCATTGTGTTCCCCATTTACTTAGCCTTGGTCGGATCGACCCATTCAGCCCAAGACATGGCGCAGTCGCCGATTCCGATCTGGTTTGGCCAAGACGCTTGGTATAACTACCGCACCATCTTGCTGGGCGAAGGCCCCGGCGTGACCAGCCAAGTGCCAGTGGCGCGGATGATGTGGGTCAGTTTGGTCACAGCCCTAACCATTGCGTTTGGCAAGATCGTCATCTCTTTGCTCAGCGCATTTGCGATTGTTTATTTCAATTTCCCCTTTCGAAAAGCGGTGTTCTGGGGCATCTTCATTACCTTGATGCTCCCCGTTGAAGTGCGGATTGTGCCCACCTACCAAGTGGTCGCCGACTTTGGCATGGTCAACAGTTTTGCGGGCTTGACTATCCCGCTCATCGCCTCGGCTACGGCAACTTTTTTGTTCCGGCAATTTTTTCTGACGGTGCCCGATGAACTGACCGAAGCTGCCAAGATGGACGGTGCCTCGCCCATGCGGTTTTTTTGGGATGTGTTGCTGCCACTCTCTCGCACCAGCATTGCAGCTTTGTTTGTAATTCAGTTCATCTATGGCTGGAACCAGTACCTGTGGCCCTTGCTGATGAGCACCGAAGAGCGCATGTACCCCATCGTTATGGGTATTCGCAGCATGACTGCGGGAGCCGACTCGCAAGTGCAGTGGAACCTGGTCATGGCCACGGCCATTTTGGCCATGCTGCCACCTGCCTTGGTGGTGGTGCTAATGCAAAAATGGTTCGTTAAAGGACTGGTCGATACGGAAAAATAATATGGCCTCCATCACCCTCTCTAACCTTCAAAAAACCTACGGTACCGGCTCCAAGGGTAATACCGTCATTCAAGACTTGAGCGCCGACATCCACGATGGCGAGTTGGTCGTCATCGTCGGGCCTTCGGGCTGTGGCAAATCAACGCTGTTGCGCATGGTGGCGGGCTTGGAAGAAATCACAGCAGGTACTGTGTCGATCGATGGATGTGTGGTGAACAACCTAGAACCCTCCGAGCGTGACATTGCCATGGTGTTTCAGAACTACGCGCTGTACCCGCACATGAGCGTGTTCGATAACATGGCCTACGGCCTGAAGATCGCCAAGCGGCCGATCGAAGAAATCAAGGCTCGGGTGGACAAGGCGGCAGGTATTCTGGAACTCTCCCACTTGCTGCAACGCAAACCCCGCGAGTTGTCCGGCGGGCAACGTCAGCGCGTGGCCATGGGACGCGCCATCGTGCGTCAGCCGCAGGTGTTTTTGTTTGACGAACCGCTATCCAACCTCGACGCTAAGCTTCGCGCGCAGACCCGGCTCGAGATTCAAAAACTGCACCGCGAATTGGGCATCACCAGTCTGTTTGTCACGCACGACCAAGTCGAAGCCATGACGCTGGCCCAGCGCATGATCGTGATGAACAATGGACAGTTAGAGCAGTTCGGCACGCCCGAGGAGGTGTACAACTGCCCAGCCAGCACCTTCGTGGCAGGCTTCATTGGTTCACCGCCTATGAACCTGCTCTTGAATGCTCCCAACAGCCAGGCTGGATGTGTGATGGGCATTCGCCCAGAGCACATCGACATCACTCCAGAGATGGGTTGGACTTTGCAGGTTGAGACGATTGAGCTGTTGGGGGCCGAGAGATTGGTGCATGCCCGCTTGGGTCACGAGCCGATCACACTCCGCGTGGATGCCTCTCAAGCAGCACCTGCACTTGGTGAATCTTTCCGTGCCACACCCCGCAGCGATAGAGTGCATTGGTTTGACCAGGCAACTGGTTCACGTGTGGAGCGTGTATGAATGACGCATCAACGTATTGGCTCACGTGCTGTTGTGGCCCGGGACTTCAGTGATTGGTCGATGGCTTCCATAGAGGTTGATGAGCAGCGTTTTTTAAACATAGCAAATCAAGCTTTGCAAGCTGAAGGCGAAGCTATGGCTGCAGTCAGGGATTTCCTGTGCTACGGTAAATGGATAGATTGAATTCAAGTATCCACATATCACTTGAGTTACATACTGAATTCAGCATGAATTTGATTAAGTATCAGATGTCAATTAGGCCAAAACAACACCTAAGTTTTGACCAGCGAGCCTCTGATTAACAGAAAGCCAGGCTCGTCAAAAACCTTTATAAATCAATGACTTACCCTGAGTACGGAGTCAAAGACTCCTCGAGCCTCCATCTTACGAAGCGCAGCCAATATGTCAGTAGTCTTGATTTCACTAATAGGTAGGTGACCTAATTGAGGCATTACGTCACGACTAAGCCAGCTTTTGAGTTTGGCATCTGTATTTGACTTACGTTGTGATGCTGTAGTCTCTAGCCACTTTTGTGCGACTGATTGAAACGTATTGTCATGTTTCTGCTTTTCAATGGCCTTTGCCTTGCGTTTGGCAACTGATGGATCTTGATCGCTTGCAAGTAGTGTTCTAGCTTCAGCACGTTTGCTTCGGGCCATTGCCAACGTTGTGTCAGGAAATACGCCAAGTGCAAGTGTTTTGTACTTGCCAAGAAAGCGGTAGTCAAAGCGCCAATATTTTTGCCCTGCATCCGTAACAAGTAAATACATCCCCTCGCCGTCGGAGTGTTTTCCGGGCTTGGCATTTTTGACTGCTGTTGCTGTTAATTTCATCTCGCCCCCGAAATGTCGGTATGTCCGCATTCAGTAGAAGTTCATACCGACGCTTGTACCGACAAAATGTCGGTATGTCCTGATACAAGATGATACAGCTTGAAATTGAGGGAAGGCTAAAACCCTAATGAATACAAGGCTCTTGCGATGGAATGAGACGAGTTGAGACCGCTTTCTGGTGCCTCCGACAGGAATCGAACCTGTATCTAGCGCTTAGGAGGCACTCGTTCTGTCCATTGAACTACGGCGGCGGAGGCTGAATTCTAGCCTTCAAACCCATCCACAATGGCAATGTGACCTTCTGAATTGGCTTTGCGATGCGGCAAGATGGCTTGGTATTCTGGGCTGTTGTACCAAGTTTCAGCAGCCTCACGGCTTGAAAATTCAATCACAACTCGGCGATTGCCTTGGGCGCTTCCTTCAAGTTGCGTTGAGTTGCCACCCCTGATCAAATATTTGCCACCATATTGCGCCAAAGTGGCGGGAACATGTTGAGAGTAATTTAAATAACCCTCGGTGTTGTGAATGGTTACTTGTCCAATGAGGTAAGCCTTGGCCATGGTGTCTCCAAAATGTGATGTGAGGTGAAAATTATTTGCTCATCATGCGCATGGCATCTTCTAGCCCTTTAAGGGTGAGCGGAAACATGCGGTTGCTCATGAGTTGTTGAATGACCGCAATGCTTTGACGGTATTGCCAAACACCTTGTGGCTCTGGGTTGATCCAGGCAAATTTTGGGAAGGTGTGCGTCAGGCGCTGCAACCATTCGGCGCCCGCTTCTTCGTTGTTGTATTCCACACTGCCGCCACGTTGCAAAATTTCGTAGGGGCTCATGGTGGCGTCGCCAACAAAAATCAGTTTGTAGTCTTTGTTGTACTTTCGCAAGATGTCCCAAGTTGAAAATTTCTCTGCATATCGGCGTTTGTTGTTCTTCCACATGAAGTCATAGACGCAGTTGTGGAAGTAATAAAACTCCATGTGCTTGAATTCTGCTTTGGCCGCTGAAAACAATTCTTCGACGCGTGCAATGTGGTCGTCCATGGTGCCGCCCACATCCATGAGCAGCAAAACTTTCACATTGTTGTGCCGTTCTGGAATCATTTTGATGTCAAGGTAGCCAGCGTTGGCAGCTGTGGCACGAATGGTGTCAGGCAGGTCTAATTCTTCGACAGAACCTTGGCGAGCAAATTTTCGAAGTCTGCGCAGCGCCACTTTGATATTGCGGGTGCCTAATTCTTGGGTATCGTCGTAATCACGGTAGGCGCGTTGTTCCCATACTTTTACAGCACTTCGTTGGCCACCCTTGCCGCCGATGCGAATGCCCTGAGGGTTTTGACCGCCATTTCCAAAGGGCGAGGTGCCACCGGTGCCAATCCATTTGCTACCACCTTCGTGGCGTTCTTTTTGTTCTTCGAGACGTTTCTTCAAAGTCTCCATCAACTCATCCCAGCCCATTTTTTCAATGGCGGCTTTTTGTTCGGGTGTGAGTTCTTTTTCTAGAATTTTTTGCAACCATTCGAGCGGCACTTCTTTGGTGAAGTCGGTGAGCATTTCAACGCCTTTGAAGTAAGCACCAAAGGCTTTGTCAAACTTGTCATAATGCTTTTCGTCTTTCACCATGACCGTGCGGCTTAAGTGATAGAAGTCGTCAATGCTGCAAGCGTCCGAGGCAGGCCCCACCACATTGGCTTGAAGGGCTTCTAGTACATTCAGGTACTCGCGCACTGATACCGGCAACTTGGCGGCTCGAAGGGTGTAGAAGAAATCGATCAGCATGGTTCAGGCCCCGTCACTTTCCTTGTTCACATTGTTGACTTTAGCTTGTTGCGCCGCTTGCCAACGCCGGGCCAACTGCAAGCCTAAGCCGCCACCTAAACCGACCAACACAATGCCGCCAATGCTGTCGTTGCCATAGCCACTGGCAAAAATGTCCCAGCCGATGAGTTTGCCTGCCCAGAAGCCAAGCAAGGCCCCGCCTACAAAGCCAATGGCATCCGATAAACCTTCAACAAGCAAATTGCGCGACATGGTGTTTGATTCAACGATTTCGCTGGTTCATGAAAACCAACTTTTCAAACAAGCTCACGTCTTGTTCGTTTTTGAGCAAGGCGCCCACCAGTGGCGGCACACTGACTTTTTGGTCTGCACTTTGAAGTGCTTCTAATGGAATGTCTTCAGCCACCAACAGTTTGAGCCAATCGAGCAGTTCGCTGGTAGAGGGTTTCTTTTTCAAACCAGGTAGTCCACGAACGTCGTAAAAGTTTTTCAAAGCCACGGCCAGCAGTTCTTTTTTCAAATTGGGAAAGTGCACATCCACGATTTGCTTCATGGTGTCGGCTTCGGGAAATTTGATGTAGTGGAAGAAGCAGCGACGCAAGAAAGCATCTGGCAATTCCTTCTCGTTGTTAGAAGTGATAAAGACCACAGGCCGAGTTTTGGCTTTGATCAATTGACGCGTTTCGTAGCAATAAAACTCCATGCGATCAATTTCACGAAGCAAGTCATTGGGAAACTCGATGTCAGCTTTGTCGATCTCATCAATCAAAATGGCCACGGGCTCTTCTGCGGTAAAGGCTTGCCACAGCACCCCTTTGATGATGTAGTTTTCAATGTTCTTGACTTTCTCATCGCCCAATTGGCTGTCGCGCAGACGGCTCACGGCGTCGTATTCATAAAGACCTTGCTGCGCTTTGGTGGTCGATTTGATGTGCCACTGAATGAGTTTCAGCCCCAGAGCCTCTGACACTTCCTCCGCCAACATGGTTTTGCCGGTGCCAGGCTCGCCCTTGACGAGGAGAGGACGCTTCAATGTGATGGCGGCATTGACGGCCAGCTTCAAATCTTGCGTGGCTACGTAGTTTTCGGTCCCTTGGAATTTCATAATTTGAGGCAAAAGTGGATTAAAAGTTGTTTGATCTGATAAAAGTCAGGAATGAGTAGGCTCACTCGATATAATCTCGCATTGATTTTCATCAATCCAAGTTTGATTGTGCTCGCAAAATGAACGCTTTGTTATCCTCATTGATCGCTTTAACTGTCACTTCAGCGACCGTTTTCTCAGCCCTAGCACAAGACGTGCAGGGTAATGCCAAAGCTGCAGAAGGCAAAATTGCCATGTGCATCGGCTGCCACGGCATCAAAGGCTACCAAGCCAGCTTCCCCGAGGTCTACCGTGTGCCCATGATCTCCGGACAAAGCGCCAAGTACATTGCTGCTTCTTTGAATGCCTACAAAAAAGGCGATCGCAAGCACCCCACCATGCGCGGTATTGCAACCAGTCTCACTGATCAAGACATTGCTGACATCTCCGCCTACTACGCTCAACATGGCGTGGTTCAAGGGGCTGCCCCTGTGGTGGCCAAAGCCGCTGACGACAAAGTGGGCGAATTGCTGAAAAAAGGTGCTTGCGTGTCATGTCACGGCGAGAATTTCTCCAAGCCGATCGATGCCAGTTACCCCAAAATTGCTGGCCAACACAAAGACTTCTTGTTCGTAGCTTTAAAGTCCTATAAGACTGAAAACCAAGCCACATGGGGTCGTAATAACGGCGTGATGGGCGGTATTGCGAAGCAATTCACCAACAATGAATTGAAGGCAATGGCAGCATACATCGCCTCTTTGGATGGCGAGTTAAAGACTGCACCCCAGTCTAAATTCCGCTGATCAACGTCAGTCTTTTGTAGCGTGCCTTTGCACGCAATCAATGTAAACCTGGCCATCCGGCATTTTGCCGGCGCGTTGGCTCTCAAAAATCATACGACCTAGGCATTCCATCGTGGCGTGATGAGCCTCGTGTAAGGATTGTTTTTTGTGACTCAGCAATTCAACGGCTTGTCGAATGCCGCGGGGTTGATCAATGCTGCATTGCTCACTGATGGACAAGTGCATCGACAAATGCAAGAAGGGGTTGTCGCGGGACGGATCCGTGTTCTGCATGGCGGCCAAAGCGGCATCCACATCTGCCAATTCGGCGTGGTATTCCGGATGCTCATTTATCCACTGGCTGGCCAAAATTTCAATGGCCTCCAGATTAGCACCCGATCTGGATTTGGCGTAAGCACCGCAAAAAAAACGCCTGACATCGGCTTGAGAGGGTTGTATCAGCATGGTTGAATTGTCGCTCAGGCGGCGTTCCGGCTTGAATTAAGTTCAGGCGTGCACTATATTGCATGACTCTAGAAACATCGGTCCCTTTTAAAGTAAACCATGAGCAGCAACATCAATCAAGCCTTCATTTGCGATGCCATTCGGACCCCTTTTGGTCGATACGGCGGCGCTTTGTCCAGTGTTCGCACAGATGACTTGGGTGCCATCCCTTTGCGTGCACTGATGCAGCGCAACCCTCAAGTCGATTGGTCTGCCGTGACAGATGTGTTCTACGGGAATGCCAATCAAGCGGGGGAAGACAACCGCAATGTGGCGCACATGAGCAGTTTGTTGGCCGGTTTGCCGATTGAGGTGCCTGGCGCGACTTTGAACCGTTTGTGTGGTTCAGGTTTGGACGCAGTAGGATCTGCGGCGCGCGCCATCAAGTCGGGAGAGGCTGGCTTGATGATTGCTGGGGGCGTGGAAAGCATGAGCCGCGCCCCCTTTGTCATGCCCAAAGCCGAAACTGCTTTCAGTCGCACCAATGCGGTATATGACACCACCATTGGCTGGCGCTTCATCAACAAATTGATGAAAGAAAAATATGGTGTGGATTCCATGCCAGAGACGGCTGAAAACGTGGCCTCCGAGTACAAAATTGAGCGTGAAGCACAAGACAAAATGGCTTTGAACAGCCAAATGAAAGCTGTGGCTGCGCAGAAGGCTGGCCACTTGGCGCGTGAAATTACGGCCGTCAGCATTCCGCAGAAAAAGGGCGATGCCATCGTGGTGGACAAAGACGAACATCCACGCGAAACCAGCATGGAATCCTTGGCCAAACTCAAAGGCGTGGTACACCCTGAGGGTACAGTGACGGCAGGCAATGCCAGTGGTGTCAATGATGGTTCTTGCGCCTTGTTGTTGGCCAATGAAACATTGGCTGGCAAATACAGCCTCACACCCAAAGCCCGTGTGGTGGGCATGGCCACAGCCGGTGTTGCACCCCGCGTGATGGGCATCGGCCCTGCACCTGCTACTTTGAAAGTGTTGGCACAAACTGGTTTAACACTTGATCAAATTGACGTGATTGAATTGAATGAAGCCTTTGCAGCGCAGGGCTTGGCTGTGTTGCGCATGTTGGGACTGAAAGACGATGACGAGCGCGTCAATGCATGGGGCGGCGCCATTGCCTTGGGTCATCCCTTGGGCGCTTCTGGTGCACGTCTGGCCACCACGGCAGTCAACCGTTTGCATGCTACGGGTGGCCGCTACGCGCTTTGCACCATGTGCATTGGTGTGGGGCAGGGCATTGCCTTGATTTTGGAACGCGTTTGAGGTTTTTGAAATGACAATATCTTCCACAACACGCGCTGCTTGGTATGAAAAAAATGGTGAAGCACGTGACGTCATGGTGCTGGGTTCCTTGCCACTCACTGCACCAGGCGCTGGTGAAGTGTGTGTTCGATTGGCCACCTCAGGTGTGAATCCTTCCGATGTGAAGTCGCGCCGTGCTAGGCCCTTAAGCAACTCCTGGGTGGTGCCTCACAGCGATGGCGCAGGCATCATTGAAGCGGTCGGTGAGGGTGTTGCGAAACAGCGTGTGGGTGAGCGCGTATGGATTTGGAATGCACAGTGGCAACGTCCGCATGGCACAGCATCTCAGGCCATTGTGTTGCCTGAAGCCCAAGCGGTGAAGTTGCCAGACAGTACCGATTTTGCAGCGGGTGCTTGCATGGGTATCCCAGGTTTGACGGCAGTTCAGGCAGTTCACTTGGCAGGTGATGAGAAATTGCGCGGTAAAAAAGTCTTGGTCACAGGTGCATCCTCTGCTGTGGGTCACTACATCACGCAACTGGTGAGGCTGTATGGCGGTCAAGTTATTGGCACGGTAGGCTCAGAGATCAAGGCCGCTCACGCCAAAGTTGCAGGCGCTGTTGAAACTATTTTTTACAAAACAGAGCCAGTGGTCGAACGATTGAAAGCGTTCAGCCAGGGTCGTGGCGTTGATGTCGTCATCGACATGGACTTTGCCTCGGCCTTTGAGTGGGTGACCACGGGTGGATTGGCACCGCACGGTCAATTGATTGGTTATGGCTCCAATGCTGTGGGGGATATTCCCTTGACTTTCCGCCCCTTGCTGTTCAATTCAATTGGCTTGAAATTCTTCTTGGTTTACGATTTGTTGCCTGCAGACAGAACTTGGTGTGTGAATCGCCTCAACGATTTGTTGGCTGCAGGGCAACTTCAACACACCATTGGCGCCAGATTCACTTTAGATCAAATCGTGAAAGCGCATGAAGCGGTTGAGGCTGGTCAATTGGGCAATGTCGTGATTGATCTCTGAAGAAAAGCGGGCTAGAGTGCGTGCTATGAGAACATTTCAAACTCTTCAAGAACTCGCTGCTTGCATCGGTCAAACCGTGGCTGTTTCACCCTGGACTGAAATCACGCAAGAACAAATTAACCTTTTTGCTGAGGCCACGGGCGATCATCAATGGATTCACATCGATGTCGAAAAAGCCAAGGCAGGCCCCTTTGGAGCGCCCATTGCGCATGGCTTTCTCACGCTCTCGCTGATCCCTAAGTTGTCTCAAAGTGCCATCAAAATTGAAGATGTGCGAATGGGGGTGAACTATGGTTTGAACAAAGTTCGATTCACATCACCAGTGCCTGTCGGCAGTAAATTGCGTGGCCACATGAAGCTGATGAACGCAGTGCCAATTGATGGCAACGGCATGCAGTTCACTTGGGAAATGAGCATCGAGCGCGAGGGCTCCGACAAGCCTGCTTGTATCGCAGAATCGTTGGCACGCTATTACGTTTAGCCTGTGCGGTGCGAGCGAAGCCAGATCTCAATTCAAAACTGATCTGGCCTGGCAAAAGCATTTTGTCGCCAGGCTTCATAAACCGTCACCGCCACACTGTTGGACAGGTTCAAGCTCCGTTGACCTTCGAGCATGGGCAACTTCAAGCAATTGACGGGATCGAAGCTTTCACGCAACTCAGGCGCAAGGCCACGTGTTTCTGCACCAAACACCAGCCAGTCACCTTTTTGAAAAGACGTTTCTTGCACATACCGAGTGCCGCGTGTGGTGAGGGCAAACATGCGCCTCATGTTGGGTTGTTCTGCCGCTAAAAACGCAGCCCAATTGGCGTGCCGTTTCACCTTGGCATACTCGTGATAATCAAGACCGGCACGTCGCATGTGCTTGTCTTCCATGGAAAAACCGAGGGGTTCTATAAGGTGCAAGGTGCAACCCGTGTTGGCCGCCAAGCGAATCACGTTGCCCGTATTGGGTGGAATTTCAGGTTCAACCAAAACAATTTGAAACATGGCGCTATTGTGCTTGCTTTAAGCCGGCGTTCTTGCAAATACCAAGGCTGACACACACACCACCCCCGCTTGCTTTAAAACTTCAGCAGCTGCATTGAGTGTGGCGCCACTGGTCATCACGTCGTCAATCAGCATGATGCGTTGCCCCCTGAGTTTTGCAAACTCGTTTGGGGCCACTGCAAAAGCATCTTTCACATTGGTGAGTCTTTCGTTGCGGGGTAAGGTGCTTTGAGCGGCTGTGTGCCGCAGTCTTAGCAAGCTGTGGAATTGCGTTTTGTGAGCGCTCAATTGTTGGGACAGCACCAGCGATTGGTTAAATCCTCGCTCAGACAAGCGCTTGAACGACAGCGGAATGGGAATGAGTGCATCAGCATGTTCAATGGCATCGGCGACGAAAGGGGCGCTTTTCATCAGAATCGCAAAATGCCTTGCCCAGCCCGTTTGGTTTTTAAACTTAAATTGGGCAATGAGCGATGCCCAAGGCCAGCCGTAGCTCATGGCGGTCCAGCAGGCATTGAGCTTGGGTGGGCTTTGACTGCAGGCGCTGCAAATGATGGTGGGTGATGGAATGGCGCATTGATGGCACCTTGGTACGGGACGGCCAAAAGCCGACACGCACGCATCGCAAATGGCATGAGACGGCCAAGTTTTGCAAATGGCGCATTGGCTGGGGATGTTCATCCCAAATCAATATACTGCGCATACCAAAGTCATTGCTTTCAATTGCATGCCCCAAGAACGACCGCCTAGCTTAGACCCCATTGCTGCACGCAGATGGGGCTTGTTGCCCTTGGGCCAAGAGCCCCTGAAGGCAGAAAGCGCCTTGTCACCATGGCTGCATGAGGAAGTGGCACGCCGAATGGAAGAGCGGCTGGCCTTTATTCGTCTGCAGCCAAAATCATGGGTTTGCTGGAATCCGATCCGTGCAGGTCTTCAGGCCTTGGATTTGTTGCAACAACGCTACCCTCAAAGTGTTGGCCACTTGACGGCCTCTCGGAAAGGTGAGCTTGAAGGGGTGCAAAAATTGACCCGATCGCCTTGGTGGAAGCCTGCTGGATGGTTCAAGCCAAGATTAAAAATAGCCCCTCTGAAGGCTCACAGCATGGACATGGTTTGGGCGAACATGTTGTTGCATCAGGCTGCAGACCCTCAAGCTTTATTGGCTGAATGGCACCGAGTTTTGGCAGTCGATGGTTTTTTGTTGTTCTCATGTTTGGGCCCCGATACCTTGAAAGAATTGAGAACGGTTTATGCGCAAAAAGGCTGGCCCTTGCCCGCACATGAATTCACCGACATGCATGATTGGGGTGACATGTTGGTGCATGCGGGTTTTGCAGAACCGGTCATGGACATGGAAACCATCACCTTGACCTATGTCAATCCTGAAAAGTTGTTGGCAGATTTGCGAACGATGGGTCGTAATTTTCATGTCAGCAGATTTACGGCACTCAGAGGCAAAGATTGGCACCAACAATTGCTCACCGCCTTGTTGTCATTGGCCAGAGAAGACCAACAAGGGCGCCTAGCGCTGAGTTTTGAAGTGGTGTACGGCCATGCTTTGAAGCCCCAAGCGCGCATGAAAGTAGCCCAACACAGTCAAATTGCTTTGGATGACATGCTTCAAATGCTTCAAAATCCCCAAAAGAAACATGATCAAGTTTGATAAAGCGCAAAGAAGCCCTTCAACTCGGTTAAAATTCTTCGCGTTAACCCGAATCACTGATGCTTTTTTGAGCGGTCAACGGTGCAACACTGTGAGTTCCCCTTTTTTGTAACTGTAGTGGTTTCATTTGAAACTTGGAAGTTAGTGAAAACTATGAAGCGTATTTCCAAAAAATTAGATTTTTTGCAGAGTCAAGCCAGCAAAGCCAGTATTTGGGCGAGTGCATGGATGGCCACAGCCGCGCATGCGGTCAATGACCTGCCCGGCGGCCCCGCTGTGAATCAATTGGATTTTCACCCTGCAGCCTCTAAAATTGCTGAAGAACAACACTCCCTGCATGTCTTCATGATGGTTTTGTGCACGGTCATTTTTGTGGCTGTGTTCGCTGTCATGTTCTATTCCATTTGGAAACACCGTAAATCGGTGGGACACAAGCCAGCCACTTTCCATGAGTCCATGACCGTTGAGATCATTTGGACTATCGTCCCTTTCATCATCGTGATCTTGATGGCTTTGCCTGCTACCAAAATATTGGTGGCCTCTAAAGACACCACCAATGCTGACCTCACCGTCAAGGCCACTGGCTACCAGTGGAAATGGGGTTATGACTACATCAAAGGCGAAGGCGAAGGCATCGCCTTCATTTCGACCTTGGACAATGCGCACCGCGAAATGTCCAATGCGGGCAAGCCCGCTGGTGACGACTACCTTTTGAAGGTCGACAACGCCTTGGTGGTGCCCGTCGGAAAAAAAGTTCGCCTCATTACCACTGCCAACGACGTGATCCATGCCTTTGCTGTGCCTTCACTGGGCATCAAACAAGACGCCATTCCGGGCTTTGTTCGTGACACATGGTTCCGAGCCGAACGCGTGGGTGATTTCCACGGTCAGTGCCAAGAGTTGTGCGGTAAAGAACACGCCTACATGCCCATTCATGTGAAAGTTGTTTCTGCTGAGGACTACACAAAATGGGTCGATGCTGAGAAAAAGAAAATAGCAGCCAAAGCCGATGACCCAAGCAAAGTGTGGGCTTTAGAAGACTCATTGAAGCGCGGTGAAAAAGTGTATGCCGCCAATTGCGTTGCATGTCACCAAGCCACTGGCAAGGGCGCTGGCGCCATCAAGGCCCTAGACGGCGCTGCTGTGGTGCTTGACGCTGATAAAACCAAACAAATCATGGTTCTGTTGAACGGCCAAAACAATCAAACCATGCCTGCATGGAAGCAACTGTCCGATACCGAAATTGCGGCAGTGATCACTTTCACGAAAAACAATTGGTCTAACAAGACTGGGCAAGTGGTGCAACCAGCAGAAGTGTTGGCGTCCCGCAAGTAATTTAGTACTTTGAAAAGTATTGAAAGGAATTCAAGATGAGCGCAGTTCTTCACCCTCACGATCACGCCCACGGTCAAGACGACCACGACCACCATGGCGCCCCAGAAGGCTGGCGCCGTTGGGTCTTTGCGACCAATCACAAAGACATCGGTACTTTGTATTTGTTGTTCAGTTTTTCCATGCTCATGATTGGCGGCGTTTTAGCCTTGCTGATTCGCGCTGAATTGTTTCAGCCTGGCTTGCAATTGGTCAACCCTGAGTTGTTCAACCAATTCACCACCATGCACGGCCTGATCATGGTGTTCGGCGCCATCATGCCGGCCTTCGTGGGCTTTGCCAACTGGATGATTCCTTTGCAAATTGGCGCAGCCGACATGGCCTTTGCGCGCATGAACAACTTCAGTTTCTGGCTCATGATTCCAGCCGCAGTGATGTTGGCAGGTTCCTTCTTCATGCCCGGTGGCGCACCTGCTGCCGGCTGGACTCTGTATGCGCCCTTGACCTTGCAAATGGGCCCGTCCATGGACGCAGGTATTTTTGCACTGCACATCTTGGGCGCCTCCTCCATCATGGGCTCTATCAACATCATCGTGACCATTCTGAACATGCGTGCGCCTGGCATGACGCTCATGAAGATGCCGATGTTTGCTTGGACATGGCTCATTACGGCTTACCTTTTGATTGCGGTGATGCCTGTGTTGGCGGGCGCCATCACCATGACGCTCACTGACCGTCACTTCGGCACCAGCTTCTTCAACCCAGCGGGCGGCGGCGACCCCGTCATGTACCAGCATATTTTCTGGTTCTTCGGTCACCCCGAGGTTTACATCATGATCTTGCCGGCCTTCGGCATCATCAGCCAAGTGGTCCCAGCGTTTTCTCGCAAGAGGTTGTTTGGTTACGCCTCCATGGTGTATGCCACCTCTTCTATTGCCATTTTGTCTTTCATTGTGTGGGCTCACCACATGTTCACAACGGGCATGCCCGTCACTGGCCAGTTGTTCTTCATGTACGCCACCATGTTGATTGCAGTACCCACTGCTGTGAAAATTTTCAACTGGATTGCCACCATGTGGCGTGGGTCCATGACCTTTGAAACTCCCATGTTGTTTGCCATTGGCTTTATCTTTGTGTTCACCATGGGCGGCTTCACCGGTTTGATTTTGGCCATGGCCCCCATTGATATTCAACTGCAAGACACTTACTACGTGGTGGCGCACTTCCACTACGTGTTGGTAGCAGGCTCATTGTTTGCCATGTTCTCTGGTGCCTACTATTGGTTGCCTAAATGGACAGGTGTGATGTACAACGAAGGACGCGGCAAGATTCACTTTTGGTGGTCACTCATTTCCTTCAATGTGACTTTCTTCCCTATGCACTTCTTAGGATTGGCCGGCATGCCACGTCGTTATGCCGACTATCCCATGCAGTTCGCTGATTTCAACGCCATTGCCTCAGTGGGTGGTTTCTTATTTGGTTTTGCTCAGGTTTACTTCTTCTTGTTCGTGGTCGTGCCTTGTATGCGCGGCCAAGGCGAAAAAGCCTCTCAAAAACCCTGGGAAGCGGCCGAAGGCTTAGAGTGGGAAGTTCCTTCTCCTGCGCCTTTTCATACTTTTGAAAATCCTCCCAAGCTGGATGCCACGGCAACCCGCGTGATTGGTTAATGGGGCGTTGAAGCATCATGGCCACAACCCCTGAGCAAAAGAAAAGCAACGCGCGCTTAGGCCTCATTTTGGCCTCGGTGGCGGTAGTCTTCTTTGTTGGGTTCATGGTCAAAATGATCGTGCTCACCGCCAAGTAAGCCCATTTCAATTTATCAACAGCATGAGCCTCTACCGCGAAAACATCAAAATGGTGAGCAAACTGGCCATTGTTGCGGCCGGTATGTTTGCATTTGGTTATGCGCTCATTCCCATCTACAAGCATATCTGTGAAATGACAGGCATCAACATTCTGTCTCTCACAGAACGCCAAGTGCCTGGAAATGGTGTGGCAGGTCAAGATGCCAAGTCAGTCAATTCGCAAATTGATTATTCGCGCACCATCACCGTTGAATTTGATGCCAATGCCCGCGGCCCTTGGGATTTCAAACCTGCCCAAAGGTCTGTGCAAGTCCACCCTGGCGAGTTGGCCACGGTCATGTACCAATTTCAAAACGTACAAAACCGCCGCATGGCCGCACAAGCCATTCCCAGTTATGCACCCAATCAGGCGGCCCCGCACTTCAATAAGTTGGAGTGCTTTTGCTTTAACCAGTACACCTTGGAGCCTGGTGAAAAGAAAGAATGGCCAGTTGCCTTTGTGATTGACCCCAAGCTGTCCAAAGATGTGACCACCATCACCCTGTCCTACACCTTCTTTGAGGTTGGTGGCAAAACGCCGCCTGCGCCTGCTTCAACCCCAGTGGCCGGGGCGCCTGCTGCCTGGTTTTCCTCCAAGGTGGGTTCATGAACAGCGGTCGTGTTTCATTTTTCCGCGCTGTTCAAGCAGTGTTGTGGTCCTTCATTGGATTGAGAAAAAACAGTGAAGGTCAAGAAGACATGGCCAAGCTCAACCCCTTCCATGTGTTGGTGGTTGGCATTTCTTTGGCATTGATTTTTGTAGTCGGCTTAATCGCCTTGGTGAATTGGGTGGTGGCTCAGCCCATCACTTTGTAATTCATTTTCTAGACAGATTTGGTTTAAGAGAGAGCAGGAGCAAGTATGAGTTCTACAGCACACGGCACAACGCCTTACTACTACGTGCCCAATCCATCACGCCATCCAGCCATGGCTGCATTTGGTTTGTTCTTGGTGATCTTGGGCGCAGGCCAATGGATCAATGGCGCAGAGTGGGGTAAATATTCTTTGTTCGCCGGTTTGATTTGGTTTTTGGTGGTTCTGTTTCAGTGGTTCAGCGACGCTATCAATGAAAGCGAAAGCGGAAAATTTGGTCGCAAAATTGACTTGTCATTCCGCTGGAGCATGACGTGGTTCATTTTCTCTGAGGTGATGTTCTTCGGTGCCTTCTTCACTGCTTTGTGGTGGGCTCGCTCACATTCCTTGCCTGCATTGGGCAGCTTGGAAAATGCGCTTTTGTGGCCCGACTTCAAAGCCGTTTGGCCTTCATTGGCCGCGGGTGCCACAGCATCGCCTGCAGGCATTGTTGAGCCCTTTCAAACCATGGGGCCCTTCTGGTTACCCACCATCAACACTGCTTTGTTGTTGACCTCTGGCGTCACCTTGACCATTGCCCACCACGCTTTGCAGCACGGCGATCGCTCTAAAACCATCAAGTTCATGTGGATGACGGTTTTGTTGGGCTTGGTCTTCTTGTTTGTTCAGGGTTACGAATATGCCCATGCTTGGGGCGACTTGAATTTGAAGTTGAGCTCAGGTGTTTATGGCTCTACTTTCTACATGCTCACTGGCTTCCACGGTTTCCACGTTTTCGTTGGAATGCTCATGTTGTTGTTCATCACTTTGCGTTTGCAAAAAGGTCACTTTACCCCAGAGCGCCACTTTGGCTTTGAAGGTGCTGCTTGGTACTGGCACTTCGTAGATGTGGTATGGCTTGGCTTGTACATCTTGGTTTATTGGATGTAATTTGGCGCGTGTTCGCTATCCAAAAAGCGCCCTTGGGCGCTTTTTTTGTGAATGGGCTTAAGCGCCTGATGGAATACCGGAGGGTTGGATATAGCCCAATTTCCAGGCAATCAAGATACAGATGAAGAGCACAATGGAAAAACCGACGCGAAAGGCCAAGGCCTTGACCATGTTGCCTTTGGGAGCGAGGGGTGTATCGGTGCCTTCATGGGTGTCTTTGACGCCGCCGCGCATCATGTAAAAAAGGGCGGAGGCCAAACTTCCCAAGATGGCCAAGAACGCGAGTGCAACAAGTATTTTCATGAACGGAATTATCGGATGAGTTGGTCGGCATTTTCAGCACCCTTGAAAAAGAACACACGCCTTCAATCGACGATGTGGTTCTTTTTGGCGCTTATTTGCGTTGCCATCACCTGCGCTTTGGGGTTTTGGCAGTTGGACCGAGCCCAGACCAAACTTGATTGGCAAGCAAAAATCACCCAAAAGGGCCGCATGCCAATCCTAGATGGCTCATTTCTGGGCAGCACGCAAGATACAGAGGGCAATCGTGCTGGTTTGTTGCATCGCCCCATTCAGTTGCAAGGTGAGTGGGTAGACAAACACACCGTGTATTTGGACAACCGCCAAATGAACGCGAGACCCGGTTTTTATGTCCTCACCCCCTTCAAAGTGCAGGCAACGGGTGTGGTGGTGGTGGTGCAGCGAGGCTGGGTAGCCCGTGACTTTACCAAGCGCACGAATTTGCCGGCCATTCAAACGCCTGCGGGTGTGGTCATGCTCAATGGTTTGATAGCCTTGCCGCCTTCCAAGCTTTACGCCTTGGGCGAGGAAACGAAGTCCGTAATACGGCAAAATCTAGACTTACACGATTTTCGCGCTGAGACTGGATTGCCGCTGTTGGAAATTTCAGTCATTCAAGTAGGCGCAGCTTCTGAAGGCTTGCTGCGTGAATGGCCCCAAGCCGCAACAGGTGTTGAAAAACACCATGGTTATGCCTTCCAATGGTTTGGATTGGCGCTTTTGATTGCATTGCTTTATGTCTGGTTCCAAATTGTCCGACCCCGTTTCAAATCCAAAGACAGCGTCATCAACTGAGGACCCACAATGGGAAGATGCGCCCTTGGGCATGACGGTTCACACCCTGCCCAGTCCGAATGAAATCGTATTCGCGGATGAGAAGCGAACGCGAGCAGGGCGCTGGAAAATGTTGGCTGTTTTCTTGGTGTGCGCATCGCCTGTCATTGCGTCTTATCTGACTTATTACGTCATTCGCCCTGAAGGTCGTCGCAATCACGGGGAACTCATTCAACCTCAGCGATCGTTGCCTGCGCTGGAAGTTTCAAAACTCAGTGGTGAGAAAGTGGCTTTGAACTCACTCAAGGGCCAATGGTTGTTGGTCAGTGTGGCCGACGCGGCATGTGATGAGCCATGCCAAAAGCACTTGTACTTTCAGCGCCAATTGCGAGAGTCTTTGGGCAAAGAAAAAGACCGTATCGATTGGGTCTGGTTGGCCACGGGTGATGCGCCAGTGGATGACAAACTGATGCCCGCTTTGTCTCAAGCGACTGTCTTGAGAGTGAATGAGCAAAGTATTTCTGGATGGCTGCTACCCTCTGAAGGTCGTCAATTGTCAGAGCATTTGTATGTGGTCGATCCGATGGGCAATTGGATGATGCGCTTTCCGCCGGGCATCGATTTGGCCGCTGCTGCCAAAGCCAAAAAAGACCTGGATCGGCTCTTGCGTGCTTCTGCATTTTGGGACACAGCAGGCCGTTAAAAAAATGACCGAAGTCGATTTGTACAACCTCTCACCCGCCTTGCGTTTGCTAGGCGTTGGCGTGCTCATTGCGCTGCTGCCTTTGGTGTGGACGCTTTACCACCATCGACACCATTCGGTTAATTTGAAATTGCGAGCACTCACGATGCTCACGCTTTTTCTCACTTTCGATTTGGTGTTATTTGGGTCATTCACTCGCCTCACCGACTCTGGCTTGGGTTGCCCCGATTGGCCAGGCTGCTACGGTAGCGTGAGCCCGTTTGGCGCTGCGGCACAGATCAATGTAGCGCAAACGGCCATGCCCTCAGGACCTGTGACGCACCCCAAAGCATGGATCGAAATGATTCACCGCTACTTTGCAATGTCGGTGGGATTCCTCATTTTGATCTTGGCCTTGAGCAGCACATGGCAATGTTGGAAGGGTCAGTATTCATTTCATGGTGCTTGGCAGCTAAAGCCTTTCTGGGCATGGCTCACATTGGTTTGGGTGTGCATGCAAGGTGCCTTTGGTGCGCTCACCGTCACCCTGAAACTTGCACCCCCTGTTGTGACATTGCATTTGTTGGGTGGTATTGGTTTGTTGGTTTTGCTTTCGGCGCAAGTCGCTTGGAAGCCTCGTTCGCAGCGTGAAGAGATTTCTGTACGTCATCGAAGCATGATCTGGGCAGCAGCCTTCCTGCTTACCTTGCAGATTGCGCTTGGCGCTTGGGTCAGCACCAATTACGCTGTCTTGGCATGTTCAGGTTTTCCGGATTGCAATGGCGAGTGGTGGCCCGCATGGAACTTTCAAGGTTTTGAAATTTGGCGTGGCTTGGGCATCGATTCCAAGGGCCAATATTTGACCATGGAAGCTTTGGTGTCAATCCACTTTGTGCACCGCTTAATGGCCTTGCTGGTCTTTTCGTTTGCTGCCATCATGTTGTGGCAGTTTAAAAAAGCGGATGTCTTGCCTGGCCTCACTCGTCTTCTATTTGCCTTGCTAACGCTTCAACTCATTACTGGTCTGTCCAATGTGGTGTTGGGCTGGCCGATGCTGGCCGCTGTTGCCCACACGGGTGGTGCAGGAGCCCTCATGATGACCCTCACTTACATGTTGAGCCGAAGTCAACCCTATTCACGATGACCCTGATTATTTTTCCACGAAGGCTTGCCGCATGAGTACCGCTGCCGAATTACAAGCCGCCTCACCCTGGCGTCAATACTACGCGTTGATGAAGCCACGGGTGGTTCAACTGATTGTGTTTTGTGCCTTGATTGGCATGGTCTTGGCTGTGCCTGGCGTGCCTACATGGACTGAGGTCTGGCTGGGGTTCATTGCCTGTGTGGGCATCTGGTTGGTGGCCGGTGCCGCAGCGGCCTTCAATTGCTTAATTGAAAAAAGTATTGATGCTCAAATGAAACGGACCGCTTGGCGCCCAACAGCCAAAGGCCAGTTGAGCGACATGCAAGCCTTGTTGTTTTCTGCCGTGTTGTGCAGCATTGGCTCGGTCATTTTGTATTTTGCCGTGAACCCGCTCACCATGTGGCTTACGTTTGCCACCTTTGTGGGCTATGCCATCATCTACACCGTTATTTTGAAACCACTCACCCCCCAAAACATTGTGATTGGTGGTGCATCAGGCGCCATGCCACCCGTGCTGGGTTGGGCTGCCATGACGGGCGACGTGGGCCCTGAAGCGCTCATTCTTTTCTTGATTATTTTCTTGTGGACACCGCCGCATTTTTGGGCGCTGGCTTTGTACCGTGTAGAAGACTATCGAAAGTCGGGATTGCCCATGTTGCCTGTGACGCATGGCAATGAGTTCACGCGTCTGCAAGTGTTGCTGTACACCATTGTGCTGATGGCTTCATGCCTCATGCCCTTTGCATATGGCATGAGTTCTTGGGTCTACCTCACTGCGGCCGTTATTTTGAGCGTGATGTTCATCGGCTATGCCTGGGCCTTGTGGCGCAATTACTCCGATGAATTGGCGCGAAAAACATTCAAGTTTTCGCTCATTCATTTGAGTGTGTTGTTTGCTGCTTTGTTGGTCGATCACTATTTGTTTTAAAGCAAGTTCAATACGCCATGTTCAACAAATCACGTCTTTTTGCGCCCTGGTTTAAATTGATTGGAATCTTGGTACTGTCTGCCTTGGTGGCAGGTCTTGGGGCTTGCTCAGATCCCAAACCTGCTTTCAAAGGTGTTGACATCACGGGCGCCGATTACGCCAAAGAGTTGAACCTGACTGATCAAAATGGTCAGGTGCGCAAGCTGAAAGACTTTTCTGGCAAGTTGGTGGTGGTGTTTTTTGGCTATACCCAATGCCCCGATGTTTGCCCCACCACCATGCAAGAGTTGGCGCAGGTCAAACGCTTGTTAGGGCTTGACGGCAACAAACTTCAAGCTGTGTTTGTCACAGTTGATCCTGAACGCGACACCACTGAATTGTTAAAGGCTTATGTCGAGAATTTTGACGAGAGCTTTGTGGCCTTGCGCCCAACGGCAGAGCAGCTGCCTGCCATTGCCAAAGAGTTCAAGATTTATTTCAAACGGGTAGAAGGTCGAACTCCTACCAGTTACACCATGGATCACTCAGCGGGTAGTTACACCTTTGACACCCAGGGGAGGGTGCGATTGTTCAATCGCTATGGCATGGGCGCGCAGGTCTTGGCAGACGATTTCAAGCTGTTGTTGAAATAAAGAGGGCCTTAGGCCTCAGCGTATTCCGTCAAAGCCAACTTCATTTTTTTCATGGCCGCCACTTCAATTTGACGAATGCGCTCTGCGCTCACACCAAACTCATCGGCCAAGTCGTGCAAGGTCATTCCACCTGAACCATCGTCATTCACTTTGAGCCAACGCTCTTCCACAATTCTCCGGCTGCGTTCGTCAAGTGATGCCAAGGCAGTTGCAATGCCGTCACTGGCCATCATGTCGCGCTGATGCGATTCAATCATGGCGGTGGGCTCGTGGTGTGCATCGGTTAAGTAGGCGATGGGGCCGTAGGCCACTTCACCGTCATCGGAGGGTGCAGGGTCGAGCAACATGTCGCCGCCTGACATGCGCGTTTCCATTTCCATCACTTCTTCACGTTTGACATTGAGCGCTTTGGCCATGCTGTCAATTTGCGCACAGGTGAGGGTGTCTCGGTGCGTGCCTGTGGCTTCATCGGCTTCGGCCTTGAGACCTTGCTTCATAGAGCGCAGGTTGAAAAACAATTTGCGCTGGGCCTTGGTGGTTGCCACTTTCACCATGCGCCAGTTTTTCAGGATGTATTCGTGAATTTCAGCCTTGATCCAGTGCATGGCGTAGCTCACCAAGCGCACGCCCTGGTCGGGGTCGAAGCGTTTCACGGCTTTCATCAAGCCAATGTTGCCTTCTTGAATAAGGTCGCCATGCGGCAGGCCATAACCCAAGTATTGACGCGCCACAGAAACCACCACGCGCAAGTGCGATAGCACCAACTTGCTGGCGGCTTCAAGGTCGTTTTCGTTTTTCAGTTTTCGCGCAAACTCTTGCTCTTCCTCGAGGGTGAGCATGGGCATGCGGTTGACCGCAGAAATGTACGCATCGAGGTGTCCCAACGAAGGCACAACGGCCCATGGATTTTTCAGGCTGAGTGCGGTGTCGAGGGATCCAGTGAGGTTTGTCATACCAGAAATCCTTTCCATCATGGACCGGATTTTAGCACTCTCTTGGATAGAGTGCTAAATTTATAACTTATTGATTTTATTGATATTTATCAATGAGGCGAGCTGTTAATGAGGTCGTGCATGGCTTCCGTGGGGATGAGTGCACCGCGGTGCTGTATCACCTTGGCCGCTAGGGCGTTGCCAAATCTTGCCGATATTTCTGCGCTCTCGCCGCATAAACGGCGACTCAAATAGCCTGCAGCAAAGGAGTCGCCCGCTGCCGTGGTATCGATCACCTGCTTGACCAACAGTGTGGGGATGTGGTGCCACTCTGTGGCGTGTTCTTGCCTCACCAACGTGTCGGCGGCACCGCGTTTGATCACCACTTCGGAAATGGACAAGCTTTGTGCGTGAACCAGTGCTTCTTGTAAGGAAGAAAGTTCAAACACGGCTTGATGGTCGTCTAAAGTGATCATGGCGGTGTGAGATGCCGCCAAAGCTTCTCGGTAAACGCTTTGTGCGAGTTTGAGGTCTGGCCAAAGTTTGGGACGGAAGTTGTTGTCGAAAACCACACGGCAGCCATTTTTTTGCGCTCGCTTTAAAAGGGCGAAGAGCCGTGTGCGAGATACATCGTTCAGGATGGCCAGAGATATGCCGCTGAAATAAAGACAATCAAATTGATCTAAGTTTTTTTCAAGCGCCGTGACCGACACTTGGAAGTAGGCGCGGGCCGCACTGTTCTCTCGCCAAAAATGAAAGGTGCGCTCGCCTTTCAAATCGGTTTCAATCAGGTACATGCCCGGCAGCCTGCCGTCGATGTATTCCACTGTGTTTAAATTGAGCCCGAGGCTCTCCCATTCCTTGCGAAGTGTTTGACTCAAGTGATCCGTGCCCAGTCCGGTGGCATAACTCACTTCAATGTCAGAGGCTGCTGCGCAACGCCTCAGGTAAACGGCCGTATTAAAGGTGTCGCCACCATACGAAAGCACAGACGAGCCAAAACCATTGGCTTGCACCTCCAGCATGCATTCGCCCATGGCCACAAATTGAATCGGCTGCATGAAATGTGTTTAGCCGTGCGGAGAAGCTTTGACGAAGGCGCCGCCTTGATAAATGGCCGCTTTGTCATGGCCATCAATGTGGGGTTGCCTAGCTTCCGTAGCACTTCTGAAAACATCGGAACTGTCGAGCGGGCGGTAGCCAATGTGTTTGGCATGCGTGTTGTCCCACCACGTAGTTTGATTGTCAGACATGCCATAGATGATGGTATGACCGACGATGGGTGCGGTGAGTGCTGCTACCACCAAACGCTCTAAATCATCGAAGCTGAGCCATGTGGCCAGCATGCGTCGGTCTTTGGGTTCTGCATAAGAAGAGCCAATGCGCAGGCTCACGGTCTCAATGCCCCAGCGCGCCCAATAGAGTTCTGCGAGGTCTTCGCCGAAGGCCTTGGACAAGCCATAGAAACCATCTGGCTTGGGCGGCATTTTGGTGTTGACCACTTCGTCTTGACGATAAAAGCCAGTGACATGGTTAGAGCTTGCAAACACGATGCGCTGTGTGCCCTGCAATCGTGCCGCTTCATAAAGGTTAACCATGCCCACAATGTTGCTGGCCAAAATGGGATCCCACGGCTGCTCGGTGGACACGCCGCCCATGTGCACCACGGCATCTACCCCAGTCATAAGGGCCATCATTTGTTCTTTGTTTTCCAAAGAGGCGAGCATGATTTCTTCGCCGGGCGCACTGGCACCCAAATCGCTGCGATGGCTCACACGCAGCACTTCGCAATAAGATTTCAGGCGGGGTCTGAGTTCTTTGCCCAAGTTTCCGCCTGCGCCTGTGAGCAGAAGTCGAGAAAATTTGAGAGGGCTGGCTGGTGGATTGAGCATGACTTTCTTTCGACAAATAGTCAGTGAATGTATTTAGTTTTTAAAGCGCTGCGCAAGCGCAGTAGCGCTGTCACGCAATACGTTTTGATCAGCACCAACAGCCACAAACAAACAGCCTTGCGACACGTAATGTCTGGCCAGTGCTTCATCGCCGGTCAGAATGCCAGGGGCTTTGCCGCAGGCTTTGATGCGAGCAATGGCATCGTCTATCACCTTTAAAACTTCGGGGTGTTTGGGGTTGCCCAAGTGTCCCAGCGCTGCAGACAAATCGCCAGGGCCAATGAAGACACCGTCGACCCCTTCGACATTGGCAATGGCTTCCAAATTGTCCAGACCTTGCACAGTTTCAACTTGAAGCAGCAAACACAACTCGTTGGCATTCAGGTGCGCATAGTCTTTCACGCGGCCGTAGTTGCTGGCTCTGGGTGCGCCCGCATAACCTCTAACGCCATGCGGCGGATAGCGCGTGTAAGACACTGCATTGCGAGCTTCTTCAGCAGTTTGAATGTAGGGCACCAACAGGTTTTGCACGCCAATGTCTAGCAGGCGCTTGAAGGTGACCATGTCATTCCAAGGCGGGCGCACGATAGGAGTTGCGGTGCCGCCTTTCATGGCTTGCAGTTGGGCCAACACTTCGCTGACATCGTTGGGAGAGTGTTCCATGTCCAGTAGCAGCCAGTCATAGCCGCAATCGGCCAGAATTTCAATGCTGATGGAACTGCATAAATGGGACCACAGGCCAATTTGTTTGTGCCCACTGCGAATGGCTTGCTTGAATTTGTTGTGAATGGTTTGCATGACTGAGGTTGAGTGAGTAAGTTGAAAGTTAACGAACCAAGGCTGGCATTTTGGGATTGAAGGTCCAGCCTGGCATGAGGTATTGCATGGCCATGGCATCGTTGCGAGCGCCTAAGCCGTGTTGCAGATAAAGTTGATGGGCCGCTTCTACAGCTTTCATGTTGAGCTTGACGCCTAGGCCAGGTTGCGTCGGCACCTCAATCATGCCGCCCTTAATTTGCAGCGGTTCTTGTGTGAGGTATTGGCCATCTTGCCAAATCCAATGGGTGTCAATGGCTGTGACTTTGCCGGGGGCCGCCGCCGCGCAGTGGGTGAACATGGCCAAGGACACATCGAAGTGGTTGTTGGAATGTGAACCCCACGTGAGGTCGTACATTTGGCACAACTGTGCTACCCGCACGGAGCCCTGCAACGTCCAGAAGTGGGGGTCGGCCAATGGAATGTCAACCGACTGCAACTGGATGCTGTGGGCCATTTCGCGCCAGTCGGTGGCAACCATGTTGGTGGCGGTGGGCAAGCCTGTGGCGCGTTTGAATTCGGCCATCACTTCGCGGCCTGAGTAAACACCTTCTGCGCCGCAGGGGTCTTCAGCGTAGGCCATGGTATTGCGGTGATCCCGCAGCAATCGAATGGCATCTTTCAAGAGCCATCCGCCGTTCGGGTCTAAGGTGATGCGGGCTTCTGGGAATGTTTCGTGCAAGGCCACAATGGCTTCCACTTCTTCTTCACCTCGCAACACGCCGCCTTTCAGTTTGAAATCTTGGAAACCGTAGCGATCTTGAGCAGCTTTGGCCAGCCTCACGATGGCCTCGGGGGTGAGTGCTTCTTCATGCCGCAGGCGTTGCCAATCGTTGTTGGCATCCGGTTCGCTGTGGTATGGCAAGTCTGTTTTTTGGCGATCTGCCAAGTAAAATAAATACCCCAAAACTTGAACGCTGGCGCGCTGCTGGCCTTCACCGAGTAAAGCCGCAACAGGCACGCCCAAGTGCTGGCCCAGCAAGTCGAGCAGCGCACTTTCTATGGCGGTGACAGCATGAATGGCAATGCGCAAATCAAAAGTTTGGTTGCCACGGCCACCCGCATCACGATCGGCAAATTTGTGTTGCAGCGAGTTGAGTAAGTTCTTGTACTGACCCAGGCTTTGGCCTTCGATCCAAGGCTTTGCATCCTCAATGGTTTTGCGAATTTTTTCACCACCTGGCACTTCACCAATGCCTGTGTTGCCGCTGGAGTCCGTCAAGATGATCAGGTTGCGCGTGAAAAAAGGGCCATGAGCGCCACTCAGGTTGAGCAACATGCCATCTCTTCCTGCGACAGGGATGACTTGCAATTGAGTGATGGAGGGTGTGGTGTTCATAGGCATAAAAGGAGACTTTGAAATGCTGAAAAGGCTGATTTTAAGAGATCGTACAACTGGTTATGTGATGCGAATCAGTGGAGAAACCCTAGGTTGACCTGAAACTTAAATTGCAGCGCGTTCACTTTTCCTCAACCGATCACGGCTGTTTGATAAATGGGTTCTCATGGCAGCTCGCGCAGCCTCCGGATCTTGAGCCGAAATGGCATTCAAGATACTTTCGTGCTCTTCATGGACTCGGCGCAAATAAACCAGTCGCTCGGGCGTCACGGGAAGGGGGGTTTCAAGCCGAGCCCGAGGTATGGCGCCCGTACCCAATGAGTGCATCAATTCTTGAAAATGCTTGTTTTGAGTGGCGCGTGCGATTTCTTGGTGAAAGAGAAAGTCAGCTTGTACCGCATCAAGCCCGTTTTGGATGGCGCGCTCGAAAGCCGCCATGGCTTTTTGCAATTCGTCCAGGTTTTCAGCGGTTCTCCTCTGAGAAGCAAGTGCTGCAGCCTCAGTCTCAATGCTGATTCGAAAATCAAGGAGTGCAATCACTTCGCGCAGAGTGCCCAATTGGTGGGCGCTGATTCGAAATGAAGGAGCAACTTCTTGGGGCAAAACAAAGGTGCCAATGCCATGCCGAGTTTCAACCAAGAAGGACGCTTGCAAGCGAGAAATGGCCTCTCGCACCACGGTGCGGCTCACGCCAAAGTCTTGCATGATTTCTGCTTCGGTTGGCAACTTTTGGCCCACCCGAAGTTGGCCCGCACGAATTTGCGCGATCATTTTTTCGACCAAAAGTTTCGTCAAACTTTTTGTTTTGCGAGGCTCTTCCAGTGTGGCTTGGCTTGAACTCATGGGGTAACTACTAGGATCAAAAGTGCAAGAGAATTGGATAATTTAAGTTGTACGACAACATGCTGATACAATCGATTCCTTTGAAATGTAACAGAAGCCTTTTGAAATTGCGTTGACTATTTTTCATGACACCGTTTGAGATCTTTTCGTCCCACCATGACCAAGTCGGCGAGTCGCCTGTTTGGGATGCTGAAAGTGCCTGCTTGTGGTGGGTCGACATCGAGGCGAAGTGCATTCAGCGGCAAAGTTCAGGGGGGGTGCTTGAAAGTTGGCGCCTGCCGGAACAAGTGGGTTGCATAGCGCTCACTGCTGATCGGCGCGTTTTAGCCGCCATGGAATCGGGCATTGCCCTCTTAACTTTAAAAGAGGCCGGGGCTTATGAGCAACACGCCATGGTCAGCATCGTTCATCCCAGCGCGGGCATGCGATTCAATGATGGGCGCTGCGATCCCTCGGGCCGCATGTGGATTGGCACCATGGTGATGGACATGGGCAAAGCTGAAGCTGCGGGTGGCCTGTATTGTTTGGATGAAAGAGGCCTCACAGGCCCTCATGTATCGGGTTTGTACACACCCAATGGGTTGGCTTTCAGCCCCGATGGCGAATTCATGTATTTTTCTGACTCACACCCGAAGGCGCAAAAAATTTGGCGCTGTAAAATTGATTTGCCCACTGGTCAAATCAGCAACAGAGAGTTGTTTGTGGACATGTCGCCGTTACCAGGCAGACCCGATGGTGCAGCCATGGACAATCAGGGGCACTACTGGATTTGTGGCAACGATGCGGGCATGGTTCATTGCTTCGACGTCGGTGGCCGATGTCTTGAATCTGTCTCAGTGCCATTTCCAAAGCCCGCCATGTGTGCATTTGGAGGCCCTGATTTACAAACACTTTTTGTGACGTCCATCATTCCGGGTGACAAAGCCCTAGACACCTCTGGCTTGAGTGGCAATGTCGTGAGCTTGCAACTCAAACATAGGGGTTTGCCAGAGCCTGTTTTTTCTAGATTTCCTGCAACATTGTGATTCAAAATTTTTAAGCCGCGTTTTATTTGTAAATTTTTCAAACTTTAGGAGACACCATGAAAATTAAACTTCTTATTTCTGCCTTGCTAGCCGCTGGTTTTGCATTCTCTGCACAGGCCACAGAGTTTCGTTCTGCAGACACTCACAATGCAGATGATTACCCAACGGTGGTGGCGGTTAAGCACATGAGCGAAGTGTTGGAAAAGCTGAGTGGTGGCAAACACAAAATCAAAGTTTTTAACAAAGCAGCTCTGGGTCAAGAAAAAGAGACCATTGATCAAGTGAAAATTGGCGCTTTGGATTTCACACGTGTGAACGTTGGCCCGATGAATGGTATTTGCCCCCTCACGCAAGTGCCCACCATGCCTTTCTTGTTCTCCTCCGTTGATCACATGCGCAAGTCCTTGGACGGCCCTGCAGGTCAAGACATTCTCAAAAGTTGTGAGGCTTTTGGCTTCATAGGTTTGGCCTTTTATGACTCAGGCGCACGCTCTATTTATGCCAAAAAACCCATCAAGACAGTGGCCGATGCCAAGGGTTTGAAAATTCGGGTTCAGCAGTCTGATTTGTGGGTGGCTTTGGTCAGTGCCATGGGCGCCAATGCAACACCGATGCCTTACGGTGAGGTCTACACTGGCTTGAAAACGGGCCTGATTGATGCTGCTGAAAATAACATTCCATCCTTTGACACAGCCAAGCACGTTGAAGCGGTGAAAATCTATTCACGCACAGAACACTCCATGGCACCAGAGATGCTGGTGATGTCCAAGATCATTTGGGATAAGTTGGCCAAGGCAGATCAAGACATGATTCGCTCAGCAGCCAAAGAGTCTGTGGCATTCCAGCGTAAAAAATGGGATGAGCAAGAAGCCAAATCGTTGGCCAATGTCAAAGCTGCTGGCGCGGAAATCGTGGAAGTAGACAAGAAGTCATTCCAAGCAGTCATGGGTCCTGTCTATGACAAGTTCATGATCACGCCTGACATGAAACGTTTGGTCAAAGCAATTCAAGATACCAAGTAACTCAATCAACGCCAGGTTGAAATTTCAAGGCTCCTTTAATGTTCACTAAGTTTTGTGCGGCCTTGTCGAAGATCAGCCTGGTGCTTGCCGTGATTGGTTTGTTGTCTGTGGTCTTGTGCGTCCAATGGCAAGTCATTGGACGCTACGTTTTCAATGACACACCCACTTGGGCAGAGGCTTTGGCCATGCTCATTGTGCTGTTTGTCACAGCCTTTGGATTGGGCGTGGGAGTTCGCGATGCAGGCCATATTGGCATGGAATCGCTCATTGTGTTGTTGCCCGTCAAGTGGCGTTTGCGTTTAGAGTTGTTGATACACGCCTTGGTGGCGGTCTTCGGATTTTTGATGGTTCAAAGTGGGTGGATGTGGGCCAGCGCCAAATGGCAAGAAAAGAAGCCCATGCTGCCCGTGCCTGATGGCATTGACTATGTGCCTGTGATCATTGCAGGCGCCCTCATTTTTATTTTTTCAATTGAACATATCGTGGCCCTGCTTCGCGGTGATGTTGTGGAGCCGTCATGGAATTAACCATACTGGGCCTCAGTTTTACACTGCTGCTCATCCTTGGTGTGCCTGTTGCGTTTGCCATTGGCCTGTCATCAGTCGCTACCATTTTGGCGGCAGGGTTGCCTGTTGCAGTTGTCTTCCAAAAAATGGTCGGCGGCATGCAAATCTTTTCCTTCTTGGCCATCCCATTTTTTGTATTCGCTGGAGAACTGATGCTCTACGGTGGCATTGCCGATCGCATCGTTAAATTTGCAAACAGTTTGGTAGGCCACGTTCGGGGTGGCTTAGGCATGAGCAACGTTTTGGGCTGCACTATTTTTGGCGGCATAGCAGGCTCGCCATTGGCCGATGTATCTGCCATCGGTTCGGTCATGATTCCCCTCATGAAAAAGGAAGGTTATGACGCGGACTACGCAGTCAACGTCACAACCCATGCGGCCTTGGTTGGGGCCATCATGCCAACCTCGCACAACCTGATTATTTTCACCTTGGCCACTTCAGGTATTGCCTCTGTGAGTATCTTGGGATTGATTTTGGCAGGTCTGGTACCCGCTATTATTTTGACCATTTGTAATTTAGCCGCTGCTTATTATGTGGCCGTGAAGCGCGGGTATCCCACACACGGCAACTTCCCAGGGTGGAATGTCGTCCTGATGGCCTTTTTGGCAGCATTGCCCGGTTTGTTTGTGGTGGTAATTATTTTGGGCGGTATTTTGTCGGGCGCATTCACAGCCACTGAATCTGCGTCTATTGCGGTTGCTTGGGCATTGTTTGTCACTGTGGTGGTTTACCGTTCCCTCACTTGGGCGCATTTTTTAAAGGCCTGTGCCAAGGCCTGTAAGACGACCGGCGTGGTGTTGCTGCTGATTGGTATTTCAGCCGCCTTTGGTTATTTCATGGCTTTGTATGAGGTGCCGCAAAAAACAGGCGAGATGATGAAGATGGTGAGCAGTGAGCCCTGGATCATCTTTCTCATGATCAATGTGTTGTTGTTTATTCTGGGAACATTCTTGGACATGGCGGCCACCATCCTCATTTGTACGCCCATTTTCTTGCCCATTGCCATGCAATTTGGCATGGACCCGCTGCAGTTTGGCATTCTCATGCTGATCAATTGTGCGCTGGGCCTGAACACGCCGCCGGTGGGTACGGTGCAGTTTGTAGGGTGTGCCATTGGTGAAATTTCGGTAGGGCAGGTCATGCGCACCATTGGACCCTTTTACAGTGCATTGGGAATGACTTTGCTGGCTGTCACCTACGTTCCAGCCTTTTCATTGTGGTTGCCGCAAGTCTTTAAATAAGTTTTTATGCTTGCTTCTGTGTTTCCCGTGATTGCCATGCATGAAGCAGACAATGTGGCCATTGTGGTCACAGACGGTGGACTGAAGTCCGGCGACAGTGTGCGCAAGAATGCCACGGCTGAACCTGTGACCTTGGTGAGCGCGGTTCCTCAAGGGCACAAAGTCGCCATGGTTGACATTCCTGCGGGTCAGACAGTGATTCGTTACAACGTCTCTATCGGTCTGGCCAAGGAAAACATTGCTGCAGGCAGTTGGGTGCACGAGCGTTTGTTGGCCATCCCCGCTGCGCGTGATTTTGAAAATTTACCCATGGCCACCGCCAAAACAGAAGCTTTTGAAAAATTAGAGGGTTTTACATTTCAAGGTTTTCGCAATTCAGATGGTTCTGTTGGCACCCGAAATATTTTGGCGGTGACCACCACCGTTCAATGTGTGGCGGGGGTGGTTGAGTTGGCTGTGCAAAAAATCAAAGAAGAACTCTTGCCCCTCTACCCCCATGTGGATGACGTGGTCGGCATTGAGCACACCTACGGTTGTGGCGTGGCCATTGATGCACCCGATGCCATCATTCCCATTCGAACTCTGCGCAACATCAGCTTGAATCCAAATTTTGGCAATGAGGTGCTGGTGGTCAGCTTGGGTTGTGAGAAACTGCCGCCGCTTCGTCTGCTCCCGCCGGGTAGTTTTCCGCGCATCAGTTCTCAAACCGAATTAGACGGCCCGCACACAGTGTGCTTGCAAGATGCTCAGCATGTGGGCTTCATGTCGATGTTGCAAAACATCGTGCAGAGTGCCAAGCCGCATCTGGAACGACTCAATGCGAGAAGGCGCGAAATTGTTCCCGCCAGCGAGTTGGTGGTGGGCGTCCAATGTGGCGGCAGTGATGCATTCTCTGGCGTTACGGCCAATCCGGTTGTGGGTTATGCCACCGATTTGCTGGTTCGCGCTGGCGCCACGGTCATGTTCAGTGAGAACACTGAGGTTCGCGATGCTGTTGAGCAGTTGACCCATCGCGCTCAGAGCATGGATGTGGCCCGTAGCATTGTTCGAGAGTTGTCTTGGTACGACCAGTACCTTGCACGTGGCCAAGCCGATCGCAGTGCCAACACCACACCTGGCAATAAAGTAGGCGGCTTGTCCAACATTGTTGAAAAAGCCATGGGCTCTATTGTGAAAAGTGGTTCATTGCCGATTCAACATGTGCTGTCACCTGGCGAGAAACTCAAGTCAAACCAAAAAGGCTTGGTGTTTGCGGCCACGCCCGCCAGTGATTTCATTTGTGGCACCTTGCAATTGGCCGCGGGTATGAACTTGCACGTGTTCACCACGGGAAGAGGGACACCTTACGGCTTGCAAGCATGTCCGGTGGTGAAACTTGCCACTCGAACAGAATTGGCCAAGCGATGGCATGACTTGATGGATCTGAACGCAGGGCGTGTGGCCGATGGTGACATCACGATTGAAGAGGGTGGATGGGAGTTGTTCAATTTGTTGTTGGAGGTGGCCAGTGGCCGCAAAACTTGGGCGGAGCATTGGAAACTGCACAATGCCTTGGTGTTGTTCAATCCTGCTCCGATCACTTGATGTGTGAGCAAAACTAAACAGGGGCAAAGATGAAAAAAATACTGATTGCGGTGTTGGCGGCTGTAGGCATGACGAGTGCCATCGCCTGGCCTGATAAAACGGTGTCGTTGGTGGTGCCTTTTCCTCCGGGCGGCTCTACTGACTTGATCGCACGGACGCTGGCGCCGAAGTTACAAGAGAAACTGGGTGGTACTTTCATCATTGACAACAAGGCGGGGGCCACAGGGACCATCGGTGCAGGGTTGGTTACGCGTGCTGCACCCGATGGCCATACTTTGTTTGTTTCTTCACTGGGCCCTTTTGTGATTGCGCCGCACTTGATGGCCAAAGTCTCTTACGATGCCCTGAAAGATTTTGACTACATCACCATTGCTGTTCAGGCGCCCAATGTTTTGGTGGTACCTGCAAGTTCACCTCACAAGTCAATGAACGATGTGATTGCTTTTCACAAAGCCAATCCCAACAAATTCACCATGGCTTCCTCTGGCAATGGCAGCAGCGATCACCTCACAGCCGAGTTGTTCTGGCAACAAACCAACACCACCGGCATTCATGTTCCGTACAAAGGTGGCGGCCCTGTCATGACCGATTTGCTAGGCGGACAAGTGGACAGCTCTTTCATGAACATCAACACTGCCATGCCCCAAATTTTGGCAGGCAAACTGCGCGCGTTGTCCATCACCAGTGCAAAGCGCTCACCTTTGTTGCCCAATGTGCCATCTTTGGAAGAGTTGGGCATCAAAGAGGCCAATGTTTACTCTTGGCAAGCTATTGCAGCGCCTAAGGGCTTGCCTTTAGACATCAAGGCCAAACTGCATGCGGCCATTGTGAGTGGACTGAATGACCCCCAAGTGAAACCAAAATTGCTGGAGTTGGGTTTTGAAATTGTGGCCAACTCGCCAGAGCAATTTGCGGCCTATCAAGCTTCTGAATTTGCGCGATGGAAAAACTTAATTCAATCTCGCAACATCAAAGCAGACTGAATCAGCAATGAGGTGGCCGCAACTTGAATATTCAAGCGCTGCGGCGCACCAAACTGTAGGCGCTTGTATTGCTTTGCAGCCATTGCTTGGACAGCGCATCGTCTTGCTGAACGGGATTGAAATTTGATTTTTTGTAGGCCTTCCAGTGGCCTACATTGCTTCGAAGCATGCCATCTTGAGACAACAGAAGTTGGTAAGCGCTACGCCAAGTGCTCAGCTTGAACAAACTGCCATCGCGCCAGAGGTTGTCGATGGTTTGCCATAAGACATCGGTGAGGAAGGTGAAGGTGACGTAATGAAATATGCGAATACGCCATTCTTCATTGCCACCTAAAGCCTGATAAACATCAAAGGCCGTGCAACGGTGTTCCGCTTCTTCAGCAGCATGCCATTGCCACATGGTTTTAAGTCGAGGCTCAGCACCTTCAAAAACTTCGGGGTGCCTTAAAAGCCAATCGGCAAAAATATCTGTGAAGTGTTCTGTGGCTGCCGTGGCTGCCAATTGTTGACGAACATTTTGGTGTGCATTTGCTTTGATGCGTTTGGCGGATCGTTGTGCAATCTTGTTAACGAAACCTTGCATTTCTATGTGGCCGTTGAACAGGGCGTGAACACGGCGGTGCGTGGCCTCTTGTCCTATGAAGCCTTGAACTTCGGCTGCAAATTTTGCGCGTGTGGCATCGTCCATCTGCTTGGCGCCCTCTCGCACTGAGTCGATGAAAAATTGTTCGCCGACAGGAAAGCTCATAGAAAGCGCATTGAAGAAGGCTGACTTGAACGCATCTCCACCACACCAACGCTTTTCAAAGGGTGTGTTGAGGTCAACCAATAGTTTTCTAACGGCAAGTTCAGACATGACAATCTTTCAAGGGGACCGAGGGTTTTGGAGGGCTACTCGGACAATGCTTATTTTGCTATATTTTCCATACATTAATGTATGTTTTTGTGACATCCTTGTTTTTAAAGGGTTTTTTCTCTGATTGAGAGCAAAAGTAGGGAGGTTTATCATCCAAACTTTTGAAACCCGCTGTTATGGGCCCCACATGCTGAAGAAAATTGTCATAGCTTTCGGATTGTTCCTTTCAGCCTTGGTGTTGCTGGTGGCAGGGCTTTATGCCAAAGGAGGCCAAGCAGAAGTTCTTCTGTGGGTGGTCAAAATCTTTTTAAGACAAGAGCACGCGCCAAACAAGGAAGTGACTTGGGCCACTCCAACTTCAAAATCTGCAAGCCCTCTCACAAGCGCTGGCAACAAAACACCCAACGTCATTCTGATTGTGGCCGACGACTTGGGCTTCAACGACATCACTTTGAATGGCGGCGGCTTGGCCAAGGGTACTGTGCCAACGCCCTTCATCAACAGTTTGGCGCAACAAGGTGCCAATTTCGAAACCAGCTATTCAGGCAATGCCACGTGCGCGCCCTCTCGTGCGGCGATGATGACCGGCCGTTACCCCACCCGCTTTGGCTATGAGTTCACACCAACGCCCAGACAATTCATGAAAGTCATTGGCCATTACAAGGGGCCCAACCAAGTCCATGACGCCATTTATCACGCTGAGCGTGAGAAAGATCTCATCCCCTATGAAACTATGGGACTGCCGCGCTCAGAAATCACCTTGGCCAAGATGCTGCAGGGGCAAGGGTATCGAACACTGCATGTTGGCAAGTGGCATTTGGGCGACGCGCCTGAATTTAGGTCGCATGTGCATGGCTTTGATGAAGCTTTGTCATTTCCACATGCAAGCTCGCTTTACTTGCCAGAGAAGGATGCCAATGTGGTGAACTCGAAACAAGACTTTGACGTCATCGATAAATTTCAATGGGCCGCTGGCAGTTTCGGGATGCGTTTTAATGGTGGGGAACTCTTCAAGCCCAAGCGTTATGTGACAGATTACCTCACTGACGAAGCCGAAAAAGCCATTGAAGCCAATCGCAATCACCCCTTCTTTCTTTACTTGGCCTACACCGCACCTCATACACCCTTGCAAGCCACCAAAGAAGATTACGAAGCACTGGCGCACATTGAAGATCACACACTGCGCGTCTATGCAGCCATGGTTCGAAATCTTGACCGCAACATTGGACGCGTCCTGCAAACACTCAAAGACAAGGGTTTGGATGACAACACCATCGTGATTTTTACCAGCGACAACGGTGGGGCGCATTATGTGGGTCTGGATGACTTGAACAAACCCTATCGCGGGTGGAAGGCGACGTTTTTTGAAGGTGGCATTCGTGTCCCAATGTTCATCCGCTGGCCCGCAGGTATTCCAAAGGGCGTGAAGCCGCAATTGCCTGTCAACCACATGGATATTTTTTCGACAGTTGCAGCCGCCACCGGTGCCAAGTTACCTGCCGATCGGCCTATTGACGGCATCAACCTCTTGCCTCAAATTGCCAAGCCTGCTGACAAGGGCCCAGACCGCCCCCTGTTTTGGCGAACAGACTCTTATCGTGTGATTCGAAAGGGTGATTGGAAATTGCAAGTGACACAAAATCCCAAAAAGGATTGGCTTTACCACTTGGCAGTAGACCCAACTGAGCAAAACAACCTGGCCGCCAAAGAACCCGAGAGAGTGGCCAGTATGAAGAAGGAATTAGAAGCCTTCAATGCCACGCAAGTGAAGCCTAACTGGCCGTCTATGGCTGAAGCTGCCATTGCCATTGACAAACATCTTCGGCAAAAAACACTGCCAACTGATGAATACATTTACTACGGCAACTGAGTTCACTTGCGAATAAATGCAACCAACGCCTGCGCCACTTCTTCTCCTTTGTCTTCCTGTACAAAGTGGCCCGCACCTCGAATTTGCGTGTGGTTTTGACCCGCTGCGCCAGGCACCCTTTTTTGCCACATTTTTTCACCGCCTTTGGTCACAGGGTCGCGCGTGCTGAACAAGGTGATGAAGGGCTTGGTCCAAGCTTTGTAAATGTCCCAAGCCCGTTCGTTGGCTTCTCTGGCGGGGTTGCTGGGGTGAATGGGTACCAAGGTTGGAAACACGCGCGCGCCTACGGTGTACCGGGTGTTGGGGTAGGGTGCATCGTAGGCGGCTGCTTCCTTGTCGCTTAAGCCCTGCGCACAACCTGCACGCACAATTTTGCCAATCGGAAACCAGGGGCTGTACATGGCAAAGGCGCGCCAAATGTGAAAAGCCCTTGGGATTTTTTCATTGCCAGTGGGCAAGCCGCCATTGCTCAGGGCAATGCGTGCAAACCGGTCTGGCATTTCGGCCACCATGCGCAGACCAATGAGCGAGCCCCAGTCTTGGCAAAACAAGGTGATGTCTCTGGCGTCGACAGATTCAAGCCAAGCGCTCATCCACTGCACATGATTTTCATAGGTGTAGTCTGAACGTTTGGTAGGTTTGTCTGTTCGACCAAAACCTACTTGATCGGGTACCAAAACGCGCATGCCCGCATTGACCAAAATGGGGATCATTTTTCGATAAAGAAAAGACCATGCGGGCTCGCCGTGCATGAGCAACACCACGGGCCCGTCTTGGGGTCCCTCATCGATGTAGGCAATGCGCAAGCCGCCAATCTGCGTGTAATGGGGCGTGAAGGGAAAGTCAGGCAGGTTTTGAAATCTTTCTTCGGGCGTGCGAAGGAAATTTTCAATGTGAGGCAATTGACGCACGATGTGAATTCTTTCTTTGATAACTTAAAAGCGCTTGCTGGTTTGAATGACTTTTTGCCCGGCTGGCAAGCTCAGGACATCCCCGTCTTTGGCCACTTGAATCTTGCCCTTAAAAACATCTGCAGTACCTTTCAGAAAGATATCCACCAAGCCTGGTAATGGCAGTGGCGGTGCAATGTGGTTGAGGAGTAAAAATGGAACCTGCGATTGATGGGCAATTTCTGCAGCCTGCACAGGCGAGGTGTGGTAGTCGGTAATGTCCTTCATCAGTTGCGCAAGTTTGTCCCGCTTGGCCTCTTGCGCACCTTCATACAGAATTTTCATCATGTCCATCGACATGGCTTCATGAATCAGAACATCAACGCCTTTGGCCTCACGTGTCACATGAGCAGAGGGCGTGGTGTCGCCGCTGATGACGATGCTCCGGTCTTTGTAAACAACTTTGTAACCCACTGCAGGGTGTATGGGTGCATGAGACACGCTGAAAGCCAAAATTTGGGTGTCTGCATTTTCAAAGAACAGTGTGGCCTTCTCGTCTTGCAGTGAAAAAGTTTTGGGCATTGCGCCAAATCCGCTTTTTGGAAGTACAGCTTCACCATGGTGTGCAACACGGTAGCCGCGGTCGAGGCTATAGGCTTGCATAATGCCATTGACCACAGTCTCCACACCCTCCGGGCCATAAACAGGCACGGGTTGAACGTTTGAATGAGACACCCAACGTTGAAGGAGTAACTCACCCAGACCATCAATGTGGTCTGAATGAAAGTGAGTCAAAAATATGCCATGGATGAGACCAGCGTTGAAGCCCATCATGTTGATGTTGCGGGCACTGGTGTTGCCGGTGTCAAACACGAACAATTGTTGGCCTGCAATGACGAGTGTGCATGGCCCGCCACGTATTTCGTCAGGCATCGGCGAACCCGCGCCGCACACAGCGATATGCAAACCATCGGGCAAGTCTTGGATCGGGTTGCTGCCCATTCGCTTGGCTGCGAAGCGTTTGGCTACCAACAGGGTGACAGGCTCTCTGAAGGCATACAAGCTACCTGCAAGCAGGGCAATGACAACGAGGAGTGATCCAATTTTTCCAATTCGCATTTTTAAACTCCAAAAATTCTGGCCAAGCGAACACCGAAGCCTTGTAGCCAAGGCGAGGTGTATCTCAATTGAGGCCGAGTGGCTTCAGTTGCTTTGATAATTTGATTCACAATGCCCTCGGTGCTTTTCGCTTCTAGAAATCTAAAAGTAGCATGTTCTTTTTTCTTCATCTTCTCGGCTTGGTGTGCAAAGTAAGAAGACTGCCCCATCCATTCATACTTGCTGTCAGTCATGGCTTGATTAAAACCCGTGTTAATGGCACCTGGCTCAATCAGCGCGATATGAATGTTCTTTTTCAGCTGGTCCATTTCAGCGCGAAGTCCTGCCCCTGCCGCTGAAAGAGCAAACTTACTCATGCTGTAGGGCATGAGAAAGGGCATGGGAATTCTGCCTGCAATGGAACTCACAAAAAGCACCGTGCCTTTTTGTCTTTCAATCATGCCTTTGAGCGCCACTTGCGTCAGCTCTAAGGTACTGAATAAATTGACTTCAAATATTTTCCGGACAATTTGCATGTCGACTTCAGCCAAAGAGCCTGATTCGCCCATGCCGGCATTGTTGATCAGCACGTCGATGGCATAAGGCTCAATGCGTTGACGATCGGCTTCAGAACTGATGTCCAGCTTGAAAATCTCTAAATTGATTTTTTTGGCGGAGGCTTCCAATGTCAAGGCGTCTGCTTGTGCATCTGTTTGGGTCGTTGCCAATACGCGATGGCCACGCTGCGCAAGTGCAAACGCTGAATCTTTGCCAATACCTGAACCCGCACCAGTGATCAATATAGTTTTGCGCATTTTGATTTCTTTATGAAGTGACAGCAGACGGAAAGATTCTGCTGATGCGATCCATGGCACACCAGTAAAAGTCTTGGTGCCAACCTGCGCAAGGAAAAACCACGCCTTGCATCAAGCCCCCGGTGTTGACGCGCGATTTTTCTTGTCCGTTTTCAATGTTGAGAACCACCACGTGTTCTTTGAAGCGCTTGTAATCATTTACACACAACTCGCCAGTGCTGGGAAATAAAACCATGTGGCTGGCTGCGCCAAATTGGGAGTGATGCCAAAGCGGTGTTAATTGCACATGTCCTTTGACATCTAGAGGCTCTGAAATTCGCCATGCACGCAAATGACGGTTGGCAGAATCAAAGCCCACCACAATTCTTCGTGTGACATCCACCAAGGGTGGATTGGTAATGCTGCCATTCGGCAAGCCACTGACAGGCCAAGTTTGAAAAGTTTCTGATTGATTCAAGGACACTCTGATCAATCGATTGGCGGCGGCATTGATACCTGCGCCCAACATGCTCATGAGATAGTTGTGTTTGCCGTTGTCCATGAACCAGCCGTTATCGCCTTCTATCACCATGTCCCAGCCATAACTCTGGGTCGCATCTTTTAAATAGTGACATTGCCAATCAGGATCGCGAATCAATCTTTGGGAGCTTTCGTTCCAGTGGTAGCGCCATACCTTTGTTACGCCCACTACATAGACCGTGTTGCCATTTGCACTCAGCCTGGCGATAGAGGCTTCCGGGCAGATGACATCGTTACAAGCAGATTTGAACGTGTCAGGTTTCAGTGTGGTGAGTTGAGCAGGTGTGGTGGCCGATAAATTTTTTGTGACAATTAAACCGTTGTCTAGAACCACAAACGAGTTGTAGGGCTCATTGAGGGGCAGCAAATACGTCGACAACAAATTGCATTGACGATCGAGCTTGTGCGCGTAGCGTCCGTAAACCACATACAAATTGCCATTGGCATGAACCGCCATACCGCCAGGCCACATCGGCCCACCTAGCAAGGGGGGAGACCGATTCAAGGAGTTGAGTGACTCAGGATCAATTCGGCTGACACTGGCAGAAGTGGGCAAGCCGATGTGGGATCGAAGGACTGAATGTGTGAGCAAAAATACTTCGCCGGGTGCGCCTAACACAGCCATGGTTGACAAGTGAGTTCTCTTGGAGGTGCAGTTCAAAGCAGTTCCTGATTGAATGTTCAATCCAGCGCCTTGACGAGTCGCCTGAAGTCGTGATGGACCAGCGTCTTCAGAAGGCCATGGACTGTCAAAATAACCGGTGTGGATCATGCGATCACTTGTGGTTTGCGACGCCAAAACCACAACAAACTGAAAACCAATGCAGCTAAAAAGCCTATCAGATGCCACTGATAGCGAGGCCAGTAAACAAACACCAAGGAATTGACAATGACTTGCTCGATCGGGTCGTAAGCTTTGGGCATGTCTAGAACGCCGTTGGCCTTTGACCACTTGGCGTAATCGACCTGCAAGGTTTGAAATAACTCAGGCAGTGCCTGCTGCAGGTCTTGGGTTTCACCAGGATCTTGAACAATGTTGTAGAGGTGCCATTGCCCATCGCCCACCGGTGCTAAATTACTGAGCAATTTGTAATCGCCTTTGAACAAAGCTTTGTTGCCTGAGAGTTCATAACCTAACACTTCATCGGGGCCTCGCACTCGTTTGGCAGCGCCAGAGATCACAGGCAACAAACTGTGGCCTGTTAACGGATAAATGGTTTGGCCTTTGTAGGTGGTACCGGGGTGTTGCACTTTGGCCAGATCCAACAAGGTGGGCACGATGTCATTCACGTGCGTCAGACTTTGATGGACGCGTGCTTTTGAGTCTTTGGCCATGTTGGGCACACCTGAAATAATCAAGGGTACTCGAATGCCGCCTTCCCCCGCAAAAAACTTGTAGGTGCTCAGGGGCGAAGTCGCAGCACTTGCCCAGTTGGGGCCAATGATACTGAAGGTGCCCTTGCTGCCCAAACGATCGAAATCGCGGTTGTAATGTTGATCTAACCACCAGCGACCCACAGCCAACGCATAAGGATCTGAAGCCTCTGCGCCATTGTCAGACAAGAACATGAAAACAGTTTGATCGAATTCTCCCGTTTCTTTCAAGTGGGCGATGAGTCGGCCAATGTGAAAGTCCATGGCTTCAGCCATGGCTGCATACACTTCCATGCGACGCGCTTGATAGGCTTTGTCTGCCGGACTCAAAGAATTCCAGGCCACATGCGTTGAAGGTAAATTGGCCATTTTGGAATGGGCAGGCACCAGTCCCAGGGCAATGGCTTTGTCGCGACGTTCATTGCGCAAGACATCCCAACCAGCGTCATAGCGGCCTTTGTACTTGTCGATGAAGGATTGAGGCGCTTGGACAGGAATGTGGTTGGCTTGGAAAGCGATGTAGGCAAAAAAAGGCTTGTCAGATTTAGCGTCCGCTTTGAGGTACTCGAGCGTTTTGGTGATGTAAAACTCAGAGGAGTAGAACTCTTTTGGCATTTTGGCTTCTTGACCGTTGTCATACCAATACACTTTATCGGTCAGATCTAAGTACAGCTTGCCTGTTTCCCAGTTGTCTGAACCGCTATCGCCCATCACCAAAGATCGGTCAAAGCCTCGGGCAGGGGGAAGGTTGTGGGGTTCCTTGCCCACGTGCCATTTGCCAGCCGCGTAGGTTCTGTAGCCACTGTCTTGGAGCAAGCTTGACACAGTGACCACACGCTGATTGAGCACACTCAAGTAACCAGTGCGACCTACATGAGATTGTGGAATGGTTTCACGCATGTTACCCACACCATTCAGGTGATTGTCGACGCCTGTGAGCAACATCGAACGCGTAGGAGAACAAGAAGCACTGACATGAAAATTAGAAAAGCGCATGCCATTTTGCGCCAATTGATTCAGATTGGGCGTCTGAATCTCACCGCCAAATAAGCCGACATCACTGAAGCCCCAATCGTCTGCCAACATCACGACCATGTTGGGGCGCTTTGCCAAAGCGCTTGAGCAGATGATACACATCAGGGCCGATAAAGTGACCCGCCATGCGTTGCTGAAGCGTGAGCGAAATATCATGTTGATGAAGTGGTGGAACTATTTAACTTGTCGTGCAAGGCGTTTTCAATGACCCAAAACCTGTCTTGACCCCAGACCGCTGTGTTTTCGAATCGAAAAGAAGGAACGCCCCAAAGACCCATTGCGAATAAAGCTTCTCTGTTTTGTTCGGCGATGCTGCGCCAATGCAAATCGTTGGATTTGCTTTTGAGGATGTCCTTGGCGGCGGCCCAGTTCAGGCCGGCGCGTTCAACCATGATTTTGAGATGTGCGTCAGTGCCAGCGTCCAAGCCCTCAGACCACACCCCTTGCATGAAGGACATCACATAAGCCTCGGCCGCGTTGTTCATTTCCGCAAAGGGCATCAGCGCCAAACCCCGTTCTGTCGGTTTGCCCACTGGATCATTGAGGCAACCAAAAGGCACACCTTGCACATAAGCTTCTCGGGCTGCATCCAGACTGATGTAGCGGCGTTTTTCTGCAGGAACAGGCAAGCCGCGCATCACCATCGGCAAGACATATCGCAAGTTCACTTGAACGCCGGCATCACGTGCCCAATGAAAAACTTTGGCGGCAGAAATGGCCGAGTAAGGGCTTCTGAATGAAATGAAAAAGTCGATGCCAGTGCCTTGGGGGGCATTCGGAAGAGGTTTGTATTGAACGACAGGAAATAGCGGACCATCGTATGTGGTCTTGCACAATCCCAAATCATTCAACCTCTCTTCGAGATGATGCAATCGATCGATGCCCCAGTACCACTCGCCTTCGTAGTAAATGGTGGCCCCTAAGTAGTGGCCCCATTTTTTTCGGAGCGCATCGGATTTATTTGAAGACCCGGTACTGCCAAGAATAGGTTGGGTTGCCGTTGCCTTGAAAGCGCCTTGAATCTGAAAACGTTCAGCCAACCTCAATGCATCTTTCTCGCTGTATGCTTTCAGCAGGGCGCGCTCGGGGACGGCAGAGTCTTCGGGCGGACTGACCCAATGCGTTTCAACAGCCACATCGAAGCGAGATTGAATTTTGGGCAAGACCGTTGCCAAAAGATGAGAGTAGGGGTCGTCTTCTTGATGAAAGAAATACAAGGTGTGAGGACGCCCTTGCGATTGACGTTTTTTCTCGGCACGCAAGCGTAGCTTCAATAAGCGCGCCCGGGATAAAAAAAGTTGGCTGATGACAGGCATCAGCCAACTTTCAAGACTTCTTAGCTGCATTGCATTAGACCAATGGAACTAAGATGTACCTGTCAAGTCAATTTAAATCAAAAGGCTTTGATCAAACGAAGTTGATAACTTGTGACATCGTTGGCATTCTTTCCGGAGAAATTACGGTTCATTTGGAAATTTAGGCCCATATCCTGCCCTGGAAATTTGTAGGAGAAGAAAGGACCGGCGGCATAGTTTTTGTATCGACCAATAAGCGTTTTGACGGCGCCTTGGCTGTCGTCAGTGACCTGCTCTGTAGCGGACAGATTAAAACCAAAGGCTACATCACCTGCTACCTTGACAATGGCCGCCTCTGAGTAGACAAAATTACCACTCTTGTAATCAGTATCTTTGTTGCGGGTGTTGACGCCATAAGCAATTCGGCCTGCAACGGTGACACCGGCATCCCAGTCTTGATGAGAATGATTGGGGTTCAAGTTGTATGTGAAGGCAACGCCAGGACGAATGGTATAGAAATCACCAAAACCTGGGTTCGGAAGTAAAACTGTGTCATTGGATTTGGAAAATTTGCCTGTTGGAACAAATACGGAGACGCCAGCCGCCACTTTTAATGGACCTGTGTGCCGAATCCAGACGGCAGATACTTCTGTGTCGCCAATTCCTGTCGCATCGCCTGTTGCCGCGCGTGATTGAGGTAGTGTTCTTGCGTTAACTAAACCGTTGACCGTAGATTCATAAGCGGTCTGAAATGGCGATGGTGAAATTATTGCATTGGGATAAACAATGCTCGCTGTTCTGCTTTGTTTTACAAATGGTACGTTAGCGACAAATGCAATACGGCCATCAGCATATGTGCTTTCGGTAAGATAACCAGCCGCTACATTCAGCTGAGTCTGATCTTGCTTTAAATTAACTGTTCCTTCTGGGACTGTAAATGTGACGGCAGTACCGTTAGGTGCTCTACCAGCTGAGGTTGTTGGGATTGCTGGTGCAGACAATGTATTGCCCGTCGGTCCCTTAATCCCCTCAACCGTTAATTGAGTAAAACTAGCCGTTCCAAAAAACCCAGGCTTATCTGCCGGTGTTGCAATATCGCCACCAAAGCTGCCCAAGGGCGATTGACGCAGTTTGTAGTTTTCTGCGGCATTGGCATTGAAGCTAGACGCCAGAACTACAACCAAAGGAAGCGTTGTCAGTACCAAAGCTGTAAGTGGTTTTTTGGGCTTGTATTTGAACATGGTTGTCTCCTAAGGGTTATAAATCAGTACACCTGTGTATTGACAATTCACTCTATCACAGCAAAGATGAAGCGCACTCTAGGGTTTCCGCTAAAGAAGACATTTTTAGTTCATGAGAGCCTGTTGCAAAATAGGACATGACTGCTATGGCCACCAAAAAATTGAAACAAGCTCCCCAACAGGCTGCCGCTGAGGCAACCCGTTTGACTCGAGACGATTGGCTGGATGAGGCCTTTCTGGCGGTTGTGAGCGGGGGTTTTGAAAATGTCAAAGTTTTGTCGATTGCGGAGAGACTGAAGGTCACGCGTGGCAGTTTCTATTGGCATTTCACAGACCACGCCGATTTGATTGGCAGCTTACTGATGCGTTGGAAGTTGTCGCAACTTGCGCTAGATGCCAAACTCAAATCACACCAAAGCAGCGTTCCAATTCAAGATTTAGAGTTTGTTGTGGATGCGGCTTTTTCTCAGGCAGGTGCTGGCTTAGAAAATTTAAGATTTGAGCAGGCCATGCGTGCCTTGAGTCACCAAAATCGCGAGGCTGCTCAATTGTTGGTCGAAGTAGATGCCGAGCGACTCGATTTGTTTCAGGCTAAATTTTTCTCAATTGTGAAGGATGAAAAGAAGGCCAGAGATTTAGCGGCCCTTTTGTACCTGGCCATCGTGGGCAGCTACCAGGCCCTGAGCCGCCCTGTGAACCCACCCAACATTCGAGAATATTTGCAAAGTCTGATTTCCAATTATTTGATTGCCAAAGTGGTCAGTTAATGCCAGCGGGCTGATAAATGGTTCTAAAGCCCAAATGGCTGACTGCCAAATCTTCTTCTTGGGGTTGTCGAGAGCCCGCACGATAGCGCATGCAGTAATTGGGCGCGCACAAAAATGAGCCACCTTTGATCACTCGAGCGCCACCTGTAGCCTGCTTGAATGCGGGTGGCCTTTGCGCATCGTCGGGATCCAGTCCTTGGTCTTTAGTGCGCAATTGTGAATTCTCTAGTCGATTGGCAACAAAGACATCGGCGGTGAGTTCCCACACATTGCCAATCATGTCAAATAAGCCGTAGGCGTTGGGCGCATAGCAACCCACTGGGGCTAAACCTGCAAAGCCATCTTCACTTGAATTGGCCATTGGAAAAATACCTTGCCACGTGTTGGCGCCTGCGGGTTGATCGTGCTGCGATGGCATTTCTTTGGCACCTGCACGCGCAGCCCATTCCCACTGCGCTTCTGTGGGCAGTTGATGGCCCTTCCATTGTGCGTAAGCCTTTGCGTCTGCATAGGTGATGTGCACGACGGGAAAGCTGCCGTACTTTTCAATGGAAGTATTGGGTCCAGCAGGATGCCGCCAATTGGCGCCCACCACATATTTCCACCACTGGCTGGGGTCATCGCCGTTTTTTAAAGCTGCAGGCATGCTGAAAACGACAGCGCCCGCTTTCAGCATGTCAGCCGGTAATTGGGCATGTTTGAGAGGATCTAGATTTCGTTCGGCAATCGTCACATAGCCCGTTGCTTTGACAAACGAAGCGAACTCATCGTTGGTGACCTCCGTGCGGTCCATCCAAAAACCCTTGATCTTGATGTTGCGAACTGGTTTTTCTTCGGCATAAACCGTATCCCCCATGTCAAATTTGCCTTCTGGAATCCATACCATGCCCGGCCGGGGCGATGCAGCGTTGGCTGATGGAAGCTCGCAAGTCAACTTGAGTGAAGCAGAATTGGCAGGTGCTTGTTTGGAGGAATGAGATGAGACAAAAAACCATGCGTACAGCCCAAGCAGGGCAGTCAAAAAACCGCCCATGATCATCCACTTTTTGTAATGCATTCGCGTCATTCAGTTGTACTAAAAAATAACGGCCAACTATAAGGTCAGCCTAGTTGAATGTAAACAAGGCCCAGAATAAGTCATCATGACCAAGAACGCTTTGACATTTTCTGGATTGCGCCTTCATTTGCGCGCAAAATAGAGCCATGAATTTCTATGAGACAAGTCGACAAGCGACTGTGCTGGGGGCTGGCATGGTGGGTGTTTCTTGTGCTTTGGCTTTGCAAGCCAAGGGCTGGCGTGTCATCCTGGTTGACAAACGAGAACCTGGCGAAGAAACCTCGGGGGGTAATGCCGGCGTTCTGTCTCGCAGTTCCTTGCTTCCGTTTAATCGGCCTGGGCTTTGGCGGTCACTTCCTCAAATGTTGCTTCAACCAAGTCCCGGATTGAAAGTTCGCGCCAGTGCGCTTTCTAATTTGCCATGGCTTTGGCGCTTCTTGTGGCATGCCAATCGCACCTCATTTGAAAAAACCACCGTGGCTTTGGATGCCTTGATTCAACTCTCTTGGGTCACCCATCGAACGTGGTTGACCCAAGCACAATCGCAACATCTCTTGCGTGAAAACGGCTGGCTTTGGCTTTATCAAAATCCATCGTCTTTTGATGCCAGTGAATTGACACGAGAAGTGTTACAAAAGTTTTCTGTGGCCACAGAAATTTTGTCACCACAAAGTTTGCACGAACTCGAGCCGCATTTGGCGCCTCATTACAGCCATGCTTTGTGGATCAAAGACGCCGCATCCGTGACCCATCCTGAGGGGGTGGTCAAAGCTTATGCACAGCAATTTATGAACGCCGGCGGCATCATTCAAAAAGAGGAAATTAAAGCCATCGCGCAGCATTCCAACGGCTGGCAATGGCAGAGTTCAAATGGCGATTCGCACGCGACTCCGAATTTGGTGGTGGCCATGGGGCCGTGGTCTGAAAAGTTATTGGGCCCCCTTAAATTTCAAAATCAAAGCAACACCCGCAGCAATTCGCCAAGTGAAAAGACTTCAAGCCTTCAAATAAAAATGGGCTTTGAGCGGGGATATCACCGACAATTTAAACCTGTTGAAGGTGTTCCCTTAGGCCGTCCGATCTATGACATCTCGGGGGCCTATGTGCTCTCCCCCATGCAAAACGCTGCGGGTGAAAATATCATGCGATTGACAACTGGTGTTGAGTTGGCTGCGCAAGATGCCCAACCCAATTGGCAACAATTGGAAGAGGCAGAAAACGCTGCTCGCAGAGTCTTCCCCATGAAAGAAGCCCTGCCAAGTTCTGATTGGATGGGTTCAAGGCCGAGCCTGCCAGACAGTCGTCCTGTGATTGGTGAGATGCCAGGATCTCCGGGGCTTTGGTTGGCTTTTGGGCATCAGCATATCGGCTTTAGTACGGGACCAGGAACGGGTCTGTTGTTGGCAGAGTTGATGTCCAGTGAGTCCACCAGCATCGACCCTCGAGCTTTTGGAGTCGACCGTTTTTGATCAACTGATCAAGGCTTGCGCAAACTCTCTTGCATCGAAAGTCTGCAAATCATCCAGTTGTTCACCGACCCCAATGAAATAAACCGGGATGGCTTTTTCGCGAGCGATCGCGCAAAGGACGCCGCCTTTGGCGGTGCCGTCAAGCTTGGTCACAATCAAACCTGTCAATCCCAAAGCATCGTCAAATGCTTTGACTTGCGTGAGTGCGTTTTGACCGGTGTTGCCATCAATCACCAGCAGCACTTCATGAGGTGATTGGGCATCGGCCTTTTGCACCACGCGTTTGATTTTTTTCAACTCTTCCATAAGATGCAGTTGGGTGGGCAAGCGGCCGGCTGTGTCGACCAAGACCACGTCGCGCCCCCTTGCTTTGCCGGCAGAGACGGCATCGAAACAGACGGCGGCCGGGTCGCCACCTTCTTGACTGATGATCTCCACCGTATTGCGTTGGGCCCACACGGCAAGTTGTTCGCGCGCTGCTGCTCGAAAAGTGTCTGCTGCAGCCAGCAGCACACTGGCGCCTTGATCGGTCAGATGATGGGTCAATTTGCCAATGGAGGTGGTTTTACCAGCGCCATTGACGCCCGCCACCATGATGACCATCGGCTTTTGGTTGCCGATGTTCAGTTGTTTTTGCAAAGGCATGAGCAAGTCTGTAATCGCCTCAATTAGCAGGGCTTTGACGGCCACAGGCTCCGTCACTTTGGCGGCCTTGACTCTGGCTTTGAGATCCTTCAGCAAATGCTCTGTGGCTTTCACGCCGGTGTCTGCCATGAGCAAGGCCGTTTCCAACTCTTCATAAAGGGCCTCATCGATTTGCGTGCCAGTGAATACGGCGGCAATGCTGCCTCCCGTTTTTCTGAGTCCCGCTTTCAATTTACCCAGCCAAGTTTGGCGAGGTGTGACTTTTTCTGGAGTCTCTGGGGAGGTGGCCGAGGCTTCTGCAGGCGAGGGCTTGGGCGAAGAACGAAAGAAACTGAACATAGATAGGGATGAGGTTGGCACCCATTCTAAGGAAAACCAGCTTGAAATCTGCGGCGTCAGCTTAGATATGGCTCAAAAATCTGGGGACATGTCGCATGTGCAAGGACAAACCCAAGGCGGCCATGTGGTTGCTGTTGCGTCCCAAAATCTTTTCTGCCAGAGGTAAAAATACCCGTTCTTCAGTTTCGGCATGCTCGCCATACCGACGAACCAAATGTGCCAACTTGACAAGGTCTAACTGAGCTTCTTGCCCCTTAGCGACCTTTTTCAAGGCCGGCTCTAAATCGGCCCACAACTTTTCTAGGATGCGATGGTCTGCCACCAAATTTTGAACCAACTGGTCCACCCACAGGCGTTCTTCCCCAGTCTGCGCACTGAGTTGTACAGCGGGAAATAAGTCTTTTTCTTCTTCTTGGTGGTGAGCATGCATTCCGTGGTGAAAGTATTCAACCGATTGGGCCGCAATGCGTTGCGCCAACATGGCAGGGCCCAGCAGGGCCGGCAGAGAAGACAGGCGATCAATTTGATGCAGGATGCCAATGTGGCAATGGCTGAAATTGGTCAGAGGCGCATCGGTATCGACTTCGCAGCCCTTAGAAGAAATCAAAACGTTCTGGCTCATGGTGATCCTTCTGCTTTCAATCGGTGGGTTCACTTTAGACCCTGTCTTTGAAGTCGCCAAGTTGAAACCAGTCTTTTTTTGATCCATGTCAATCAGCCGACCCACAACCCGTTAAGCTTCGCATCATGCGCTCGAAACAACGTCCCATCACCAGCACCGGCTCTCCCTCGCACGAATTGCGAATCATTGGGGGTCAGTGGAAACGCTCCAAAATCAAAGTCCTCGATCAACCAGGACTGAGGCCGACCCCCGACCGCGTTAGAGAAACCTTGTTCAATTGGTTAGGCCAAGACCTTTCGGGATGGCACTGTGTTGATGCCTTTGCCGGAACGGGCGCACTTGGATTTGAAGCGGCCTCTCGCGGTGCCCAATCTGTCTTGATGATGGAGCAAGATGCAAAACTGCTGCCCTTGCTGGCAGAGACGCAAAAGCGCCTGTCTGCCAGCGCAGTTCAGGTGCAAAAAGGCGATGCCTTGATGGCATTGCAGCGCATGGCGCCAGACAGCCTGGATGTGGTTTTTCTCGACCCGCCTTTTGAAGCTACTTTTTTTGAAAGTGCGTTGCAATTTGCCGCCAAGGCGATCGCCCCAGAAGGGTGGGTCTATTTGGAAGCCCCGAAGAAATGGGAAGCTGATGCGCTTGCTTCCTGTGGCTTGGTGGCCGTGAAGTACATGAAGGCTGGTGCCGTCCATGCACATTTGCTGCAACGCCCATCCGAGGGATAATCTTACAATTCGATCAGGAGCACCGCATGAGCCGATCCGTTATCGCCGTTTATTCCGGTACCTTTGACCCCATGACTTTGGGTCATGAAGATGTGGTTTACAGAGCGACCCAAATGTTTGACAAAGTGGTCGTGGCTGTGGCTGCTGCACACCACAAAAAAACCTTGTTCACTTTGGAAGAGCGTTTGGCCATGGCGAAAGAGGTCACGCAAGATTTTGGCAACGTGAGTGTGGTGCCATTTTCAGGTTTGTTGTGTGACTTCGTGCACAGTCAAAGCGCACGCGTCATCGTGCGCGGTCTTCGATCTGTGACCGATTACGATTACGAAACACAAATGGCAGGCATGAACCGACATTTGGCGCCAGAAATTGACACCATCTTTTTGCACACCAGTGCTTCTGTTCAGCACATCAGCAGCAGCTTGGTGAGGGAAATAGCCAGCTTGGGCGGCAAAATTGAAGACTTGGTCTCGCCTTGCGTGCTGAAGGCTTTGCAGGGCAAACACCCATGACCTGTTTGTAGACCAGTCGCTGTTTAAATCTCAGCCGCTTCGACCAAAAAACGCACGCGTTTCTGGCCCTGCCATTCGTCCACATCGAGCCGAAATGCAAGCTTGACGCGGGCGGGAAGGGGTTCAATTCGGCCAAACCAAATACCGTCAACCGGATGACCTTGGTGTTTGAGTTTCAAGGCCAAGTGTTTTTCACTGACCAAGCGCTGCGACAACACTTCCACCTCTTCGCTGAACACTGGCGGGGCAAAACCCTGACCCCATACTTCGCGCTGCATCACTTCAACAAATTCCGCACGTCGATATTGGCTGTCTAAGGGGCCATCGGTCTCTAACTTGCGTTGCAGGGTGGCAGGTGACAAAATTTGTGCCGCAACTTCCATGAAGCTGGTTTCAAACTGCTCTAAATTTTCTTCTTCAATGGTGCAACCCGCAGCCATGGCATGACCCCCAAATCTAAGCAGCATGTCGGGAAATTTTTTGGCCATTAAATCTAAAGCATCTCGAAGATGAAAGCCAGGAATAGATCGACCTGAGCCTTTGAGTTCATGTTCTTTGCCTGGTGCGTTGCTGGCGGCAAATACAAAGCAGGGTCGATGAAATTTGTCTTTGATTCGGGAGGCCACGATGCCCACCACACCTTCGTGAAAATCGGGGTCAAAGACGCAGATGGCAGGCGGCGGCGCGTCACTGTCGTCAAACAATGATTCGGCTATTTCCATGGCCTGTTGGCGCATGTCGCCTTCAATGTCGCGACGTTCGCGGTTGATGCCATCGAGTTGCCGGGCCAACTCATCTGCATGCGCTGCATCGTCGGTGGTCAGACATTCAATGCCCAATGTCATGTCGGAAAGTCGGCCTGCTGCATTGATGCGGGGACCCAACGCAAAACCAAAATCAAAGGTGGTCGCCACCTTGGGTTCACGGCCTGCTGCTTTGAAAAGCGATTGCATCCCGCAAGGCATGTGGCCGGCGCGAATGCGCTTCAAGCCTTGGGCCACCAAACGGCGATTGTTGTTGTCGAGCTTCACCACATCGGCCACGGTGCCCAGAGCCACCAAGGGCAGCAAAGCATCCAGTTTGGGTTGTGTTTCTGCAGTGAAAAGACCTCGTTGACGCAGCTCGGCGCGCAAGGCCAACAGCACGTAAAACATCACGCCCACGCCCGCCAAGGATTTGCTTTCAAACGAACAGCCTGCTTGATTGGGATTCACAATGACTTCGGCCGCTGGCAGAGTGGCAGCGGGCAAATGATGGTCTGTAATCAACACTTGCATGCCCAAACTTTGGGCTTGTGCCACGCCCTCGAGGCTGGCAATGCCGTTGTCCACAGTAATGAGCACGTCAGCGCCAGAGTCTTTGACGCGCTGGGCGATGGGCGCTGTAAGTCCATAGCCGTCCACGACGCGATCGGGCACGATGTAACTCACATGCTTTGCACCCAGCATGCGCAAGCCTCTGAGGGCCACCGCGCAGGCCGTTGCACCATCGCAATCGTAGTCTGCCACGATGCACAGTTTTAAATTGTGAGACATGGCATTGGCCAACATGCCGGCAGCATCTTGTGCGCCCTTGAGGCTGTTGGGCGGCAAAAGTTTGGCCAGTCCATCGTCTAATTCATCGGGGCTCAAAATGCCGCGTGCTGCAAACAGTTTGGAGAGCAAAGGATGAATGCCAGCCTGCTCAAGGGCCCAAGCACTGCGAGGCGGCACATCACGGGTCAATATTTGGAAACTCATGGTAGGGGGTTGTCTTGAATCATCGCGCGCAGTTCTTTGTGCACAGAAGTTTGAGACAACATACTTTGGAGAGCGGTGAACACGGAGGTTTTTTTTGGCCGGTAGTGACGCCATGCAGTGTTGCTGCACAGCGTGATGGAAACAGCTTCCTTTCGCGACAGGGCATCGACCAATGACTTGCAAAAAGTAGCATCCAAATTTTGCCATTCTTGACGCCACCGATTGGCGTTTTTTTCAAGTGCGGCAGTTTGCAAATCCAAATGAACGCGCGCTGGACAGGGTGGTTTGTACATCTGAGTTATTTCACGATGGACCCAAAAAGAATTGAGGGTCCATTGCCCTCGTAGACTTCGTTGATCATTGACAGGGTGTTGGTAAAGCAACATTTGCATTTCACTTTGCAGTCTCTGCAACTGGCGTGCTTGTCCTGCTTTGGGCATCCAAGCATTGACATTGCGACCAATGACTTTGTCGAGGGACGGAAACGGCAGACCTTTGAACATGTCGCCTTGGGCTCGCCAAACCAATGGGCTTTCATAGTTCACGGTGAGACCATCTTCTGCAAAGTAGGGTTGAATGGCTTCAAGCAAATCCCTTGATTCGCGCTCTGTCAGTTGAATTTCGGCAGGATTGAGCATGACCACCTCATTCATGCCCACTTGCCAATGACAGGGTGTGATCAGGGCATCGGGGCCCCATTCTGGGCTTTGACCCCAAAGTCCCAGCACGCTTTCATGTGGCATGAGATAAGCATCGCTTTGAGCCGAGCTATTGGGGGGGGCACTGCTCACCAAGCCCTTGGACACACAAGTTAACTTGCCCAATAATTCAGACAAATGGGGCAAATACAATGTGTCGATGGCATTTTGAAGTGCCTCCGAGGGGTCGCTGGCATAGGCAATGATGCCGTGATTCAGGCAGTCTGCAGCTGGGTTGGAGGGCGTGATTTGACCGTCATACATGCCCCTATTGTCGGGGATGACACAATCCCCCCTTGACATATCAGGCATGCAGCCCTTGAAGACGAAGGAAAATGAGCTGAATGAAATTTGAGTGGCCTTACGAACTGGTTCTGGGTTGGCGCTATACCCGCGCGGGACGAGCCACGCGTCGCAATGGCTTTATCTCCTTTATTTCGGGTGTCTCAATGTTGGGCATTGGCCTGGGCGTCGCAGCCTTGGTCATTGTGCTGTCGGTGATGAACGGTTTTCAAAAAGAAGTCCGCGACCGCATGCTCAGTGTGGTGTCGCACATCGAAATTGTTTCTGCTGATGGCGGTGCTTTAGACGATGTCAAGGGCGCTCTTCAAAAGATTCACATGCACCCTCAAGTTTTGGGAGCTGCGCCATTCATTTCAGCGCAAGCGCTATTGGCCAGAGGCGAAGACATGAAGGGCGTGCTGGTGCGCGGCATAGATCCTGACTTAGAGCCCAGTGTGGTTGACTTGTCGACGGGCTTGTCGCGCAAAAATGGCAATATGCCTGGCGTTGAGGCTTTACGGCCCGGCCAATTTGGGGTGGTCTTGGGCATTGATTTGGCCAGACAACTTGGCCTGCGCTTGGGCGATCCTGTGACCCTCATCGCACCCAATGGCCAAGTGACGCCAGCAGGTGTCTTGCCACGCTTGAAACAAATGCAAGTGGTAGGTCTTTTCAATTCTGGTCATTACGAATATGACGCGGCCTTGGTCATGCTTCATGCAGAGGACGCAGGCAAAATTTTCCGCTTGGAAGGGCCCACAGGCATTCGTTTGAAAATTAAAGACTTGCATGAAGCGCGCAGTGTCGCGCGTGAACTGGCGCCCATTTTGCCTGCTGGCATGGCCATTCGAGATTGGACGCAACAAAACCGCACATGGTTTGCAGCGGTACAAGTTGAAAAACGCATGATGTTCATCATCCTCACCCTCATTGTGGCGGTGGCAGCTTTTAACTTGGTCAGTACCTTGGTCATGTCGGTCACGGACAAGCGTGCAGACATTGCCATTTTGAGAACACTGGGTGCAAGTCCACGCAGCATCATGGGTGTATTTATGATGCAAGGGGCAATGGTAGGTGTCATGGGCACCCTGGGTGGTTTGTTCTTGGGCCTTTTGATTGCCTTCAACATCGATGTGATCGTGCCCGCTTTGGAAACCCTTTTCCGAGCCAGCTTTTTACCCAAAGACATTTATTTGATCAGCAGCATGCCCAGTGATCCGCAGATGAGCGACATCCTGCCTGTGGCAATCATTTCATTGCTTCTCTCATTTGTGGCCACCTTGTACCCCAGTTGGCGTGCCAGCCAAGTTAATCCAGCGGAAGCTTTGCGTTATGAATAAGCCAGTGCTGGAAGTGAGAAATTTGAGTAAGCGCTTTACAGAAGGTCGCTTGAATGTGTCTGTGTTGCAGGGCGTTGATTTGTCTGTGGCTGCAGGCGAAACTGTGGCCATTGTGGGAGCTTCAGGTTCGGGTAAAAGTACCTTGATGCATTTGATGGGCGGGCTCGACCGTCCCACGCAAGGTCAAGTGTTGTTAAAGGGTCAAGATTGGTCAGGCTTGAGTGCGACTGAACAAGGTTTGAGACGCAATCAACTTTTGGGTTTTGTTTATCAGTTCCACCACTTGTTACCAGAATTTACAGCGCTTGAAAATGTTGCAATGCCTTTGTGGATTCGCCGAGAAGTGCACAGCAAGGCCGATCAATTAGCCCTGCAGTGGCTAGAGCTCGTGGGCTTAAAAGAGCGTGCGGCCCACCGACCTGCCGAGTTGTCTGGTGGGGAGCGACAACGGGTGGCCATCGCGCGTGCCATGGCCACGCAACCCGCGTGTGTGTTGGCCGATGAGCCCACTGGCAATTTAGACAGAAGCACCGCAGAAGTCGTTTTCGATCTGATGCTGAAAACAGCCCAACAACAAGGAACCGCTTTTGTGGTGGTCACACACGATCCGCAGTTGGCTTCACGCTGCAGTCGTGTGTTGCGCTTGGACAGGGGCGTACTGCAAGCATGATGTTGCAGTGGATCGACAGCCATTGCCATCTCGATGCGCCTGAGTTTTCGGCAGATCGTCTGGCTGTCTTGCAGCGAGCGCAAGAGGTGGGTGTTGGCCACTGTGTCATGCCCGCGGTGCAAGCGAAAGATTTTGAAGCCTTGCAAATTTTTGCGAACCAGGTTCAGCAGCCCTATGCCTTAGGCATTCACCCTTTGTATGTGCCGATGGCGCAAGAAAAAGATTTGCAGTACTTGGAAAATTGCATTCAAACGGGTGAACCCGGCATGGTCGCACTGGGTGAAATCGGACTGGATTTTTTCGTCCCTGCACTGTGTGAACCAAGCATGCGTGAAAAGCAGCTATTTTTCTACCACGCTCAGCTTAAACTGGCCGAAAAATACAAGCTACCCGTGATCGTGCATGTGCGCAAATCAGCTGACGAATTGCTGCGCGGTCTCAGACGTTTCCATGTTCAAGGGGGCATTGCACATGCCTTCAATGGCAGTTTTCAACAAGCTGAGGCTTTCATCGATTTGGGATTTGCACTGGGCTTTGGTGGCGCCTGCACCTTTGATCGTGCCCTGCAGTTAAGGCGATTGGCCACAGAGTTGCCTTTGACGGCCATCGTCTTGGAAACGGATGCGCCGGATATTCCCCCGCATTGGCTTTATCGCACCCAAACACAACGACAATGGGGTGTGCAAAGTCGAAACGAACCTATCGAGCTGCCAAAAATTGGCGCGGTGGTGGCTCAATTGAGAGGCCTGCCAATCGAAGTGCTGGCAGATGCTACGGTCAATAATGCAAAGCGTGTTTTGCCACAACTTTCTTTTTTTATAAAAAACGCATGACCGTCAAAAAAATCAAGGCCCTTGAATTGCCTGAAGTGAATTTTTCCGAAGACGGAGTGTCCCGTTATTTGCACTTGGGAACGCCGTGGATACAAGGTGCCATGAACATCAAAGCGCCCTTTGAACTCGAGCTTGAATACATTCAACGAATGATGGCGGGTTTGCTGTTTATCAACTCGCCGTCAATATCGGGCTTGCACACCATGCAACTGGGTTTGGGGGCTGCCAGTTTGACCAAGTTTTGTTATAAAAAACTCCGATCCACTTGCACTGCCATTGAGTTAAACCCAGGCGTGCTTCATGCCTGCCGAGGATGGTTCAAGCTGCCGGAGGATGGACCTCGCATGCGCGTGATCATTGCCGATGCATCGGAAGAAATTCAAAGTGCAGAGTGGCTTGGCACGGTGGACCTGTTGCATGTTGATCTGTATGACCATGAAGCGGCAGCGCCGGTACTCGACAGTGTGGGGTTTTATCAAAACTGCCGTGCGCTTTTGGCAGAGGAGGGCACCATGACGGTCAACTTGTTTGGCCGATCTGCCAGCTATGAATCTAGTGTGGCCAAAATGGCCGAAGCTTTTGGAGAAGAAGCTCTGTGGGCTTTTAAACCCACGCGTGAGGGCAACACCGTGGTCTTGGCGCAGAGGGAAGCCAGTCGCCCTTCTAAAGATTTTTTGATGGGGCAAGCTGAATCCATTGAAAACAGATTCGATTTGCCAGCGACTCAGTGGATGCGCGTGTTCAGGCCCATCGTGAAGTGAAACCCGGTAAAACCTAGGGTTTACCCAAATGATCCGTTTTTCAAAATACGCTTGAGTAGGTGAAACCCACATCGGTGATTCTCTGATTTAGGTTCACAATCGTGCCATCCCAAACTTTTTGGAGGAGTTTCCCTGTGAAAATCAAAAGTCAAAAAGACTTTTTCTCTGGTCTCATGTTCACCGTCATCGGTGCAGCATTTGCCTATGGAGCAACAAGTTATTCCATTGGAACGGGTGCCCGAATGGGTCCCGGCTACTTTCCCCTTTTATTGGGTGTGATTTTGGCCTTGCTGGGGGCCATTATTTTGTTCAAAGCCATGGTGGTTGAAACACCTGATGGTGAACACGTTGGTGCGTGGGCTTGGACGCCTTTGGTCTTCATCATTGCTGGCAACTTGTTGTTTGGTATTTTGCTAGGCGGTTTGCCCAGCATTGGTTTGCCTGCAATGGGTTTGATTGTGGCCATTTTCGGTACCACCATCGTGGTCAGCAAAGCAGGTGATCAATTCAATTTCAAAGAAACCATTGTTTTAAGCATTATTTTGTCTTTGATGAGCTACGCCGCTTTCATCATGCTGCTGAAATTGCAGTTCCCTGTGTGGCCAACCTTCATCAGCGGCTAAGGAGTCTTCAATGGAATTAGTTAACAATTTGTCGATGGGTTTTGGGGTTGCGTTTACCCTCCAAAACCTCATGTACGGTTTCATCGGCTGCTTGCTGGGCACCCTCATTGGTGTTTTGCCAGGCATTGGTCCTGTGGCAACCATTGCCATGCTTTTGCCAGCCACTTATGCATTGCCCCCCATTGCGGCTTTGATCATGTTGGCCGGTATTTATTACGGCGCCCAATACGGTGGCTCTACCACTGCTATTTTGGTGAACTTGCCTGGCGAGTCATCATCTGTTGTCACGGTCATTGACGGTTACCAAATGGCCCGCAAGGGGAGAGCAGGGCCAGCGCTGGCTGCTGCTGGGTTGGGCTCCTTCTTTGCCGGATGCGTAGGCACACTGATTTTGGCTGCGTTTGCCGCACCCCTGACTGAAGTGGCCTTCAAGTTCGGCCCCGCTGAATACTTCTCGCTCATGATTTTGGGCCTGATTGGTGCCGTGGTTCTGGCGTCAGGTTCATTGCTCAAAGCGGTGGCCATGATTGTGCTGGGCCTTTTGCTGGGCTTGGTGGGCACAGACGTGAACTCGGGTGTTGCCCGTTACAGCTTTGACATTCCTGAGCTGACAGATGGCATTGGTTTCATCACCATTGCCATGGGCGTTTTTGGTTATGGCGAGATCATTGCCAATTTGTCGCAGCCGGAAGACAAACGCGAAGTTTTCACAGGCAAGGTAACAGGTTTGTTTCCCACCAAAGAAGATTTCCGCAACATGATTCCTGCAGTTTTGCGCGGCACAGCCATCGGTTCTATGCTGGGTATTTTGCCAGGCGGCGGTGCTTTGTTGGCTGCGTTTGCGGCATACACCATTGAGAAGAAAACCAAACTGCGCCCTGGTGAAGTGCCCTTCGGTCAAGGCAATATTCGTGGTGTGGCAGCGCCTGAGTCTGCCAACAACGCGGGTGCTCAAACTTCCTTCATTCCATTGCTCACCTTGGGCATTCCGCCCAATGCCGTGATGGCCTTGATGGTGGGTGCCATGACCATTCACAACATTCAGCCAGGTCCCCAAGTGATGACCAGCAACCCTGAATTGTTCTGGGGACTGATTGCGTCCATGTGGATTGGTAACGCCATGCTGATCATCTTGAACTTGCCCCTCATTGGCATGTGGATCAAGTTGCTCACTGTGCCCTACCGTTGGTTGTTCCCTGCCATTGTGCTGTTCTGTGCCATTGGTGTTTACTCCACCAACAACAACACTTTTGACATTTGGTTGGTGGGCGCCTTTGGTGTTGTTGGTTACATCTTCATCAAATTGGGTGTGGAACCAGCGCCTTTGTTACTGGGTTTCATCTTGGGGCCCATGATGGAGGAGAACCTGCGACGTGCGTTGTTGCTTTCACGCGGTGATTGGACAGTGTTCGTTACCCGTGGTTTGTCAGCCAGTTTGTTGGCCGCTGCTGCCGTGCTTTTAATCGTAGTGCTTTTGCCATCCGTCAAGTCCAAACGGGAAGAAGCCTTCGTGGAAGAATAAGTCCCTATCAGTTTGCTGTTTTCAAAGCAAACTGGGCGGCTAAACGGCGTCTCTGGACGCCGTTTTTTTTGGCGATGGCAAGCTGGATTGATTCTTCGATTGAGCTTTGAGTTTCCATTTTCCTGACACAATGAGCGACCTTGAGGACAATGGTATTTCATCCTCGAACGCAAAATCACTTGAGACTGCCCCATGAGCTTTGATTTCAGCACTCCGTATTCATCTGCGCGCCTGCCCTTGTTTGCCCGCAACATTGTGTCCACCTCGCACCCTTTGGCGGCACAAGCCGGTCTGCGCATGATGTTGAAGGGTGGCAATGCGGTAGACGCTGCCATTGCGGCGGCTGCGGCCATCACGCTCACAGAGCCCGTGAGCAATGGCCTAGGCTCTGATGCTTTTTGCATTTTGTGGGATGGTGAAAAGCTTCATGGTTTGAACGCCTCTGGGCCTGCGCCACAAGCCTGGACACCCGAATATTTCCATCAAAAATATGGTTCTGATGCCATCAATCCGCCCAAGCGGGGATGGGATTCTGTCACCGTGCCTGGCGCTGTCGCGTCTTGGGTTGCCATGAGCGAGCGATTTGGCAAGCTGCCGTTTGCCGACCTCATGGAGCCGGCCATTGAAATTGCCGAGCGTGGTTATTTGATGCCTGTGGTGGTTCAACAGAAATGGGCCGCAGCAACCCCCTTGCTTCAATCCTTCCCTGGTTTTGCCGAAAGTTTCTTGCCTTGGGGTAGAGCGCCCCATGTGGGTGAGATGTTTCAATTTAAAGGGGCTGCGCGGGGTTTGAAGGCCATTGCGGAAACCAAAGGACGGGCTTTTTACGAAGGTGAAATTGCAGAAGCGCTGGTGCGTTTTTCGGCGCAGCATGGCGGTGCCATGTCGCTGCAAGATTTGGCGGCCTATCGACCTGAGTGGGTTGAACCCATCGCACAAAATTATCGCGGCTACACCTTGCACGAAATACCGCCTAACGGCCAAGGCATCGCTGCTTTGATAGCGCTGGGTATTTTGGGAAATTTCGATGTGGCCAGTATGAAAGTGGATGGCATCGATTCTCAGCATCTGCAAATCGAAGCCATGAAACTGGCCTTTGCCGATGTGTACCGTTATGTGGCCGATCCTCGCTACATGGAAGTCACACCTGCTCAAATGTTAGACCCCGCCTATTTGAAATCGCGCGCCAAACTCATCGACATGAAAAAGGCGCAAGATTTCAAAGCGGGCAATCCTGTCAAAGGCGGCACCATTTACCTCACGGCGGCCGATGAAAACGGCATGATGGTCAGTTTCATCCAAAGCAATTACATGGGCTTTGGTTCGGGCGTTGTCGAACCGACCTATGGCATCAGTTTGCAAAACCGAGGCTTTGGATTCAGCACCGATCTGAAGGGCCCCAATGCCGCCAATTTGGTGGCGCCAGGCAAACTTCCCTTCCAAACCATCATTCCTGCATTTCTCACACAAAACGGTCAGCCCGTCATGAGCTACGGCGTGATGGGGGGCAACATGCAACCGCAAGGCCACATGCAAACCTTGGTGCGCATGCTCGACTATGGACAAAATCCGCAGGCCGCTTGTGATGCGCCGCGTTGGCGTTACAACGCTGGCCTGTCCATCAATGCCGAAGCCAACATGAATGCCCACACGGTCCAGGGCCTGAACGATCGCGGTCACGAACTCGAAGTCATCAACGACTCTTATCAAGATTTTGGCGCAGGTCAATTCATTTGGCGCATGGGGAACCCCAAAGTGGAAGGCTATGTGGCTGCTTCAGACCCTCGCCGAGATGGTCAGGCGGTTGGGTTTTGACGCCATTCCCAGTCTCTAAAACGACCTCGGGCTTCCTGCTGGCTGCAGCAGGCGCCGTTGCGTTCAGTGGCAAAGCCATCATCGTGAAACTGGCTTACCGCCACGGCGTGGATGCCATGACCCTGGTCATGTTTCGCATGGTCTTTGCCTTGCCTTTCTTCATGGCATTGGCATGGTGGGCAGGCCGTGGTCGAGAAAGCCTGACAAGGAGCGATTGGCTCGGCGTTGTGGGCTTGGGTTTTTCCGGTTACTACTTGTCTAGCTTTCTTGATTTTTTAGGTCTTCAATATGTCAGTGCATCATTTGAGCGTTTGATTTTGTACCTCAACCCCACCTTGGTCTTGATTTTGGGTTGGATTCTTTACAAACGAAAAATCACACAACAACAAGGTATTGCCATGGCCGTGAGTTACAGCGGCGTCTTGTTGGTGTTCGGCCATGAGGTGTCTTTGGTCGGAGAGGATGTGGCTTTGGGCGCAACCCTGATTTTTGGCAGCGCCTTCAGCTATGCCATTTACCTCAGCTACAGCGGCCAGCTGGTGCAGCGCCTTGGGGCCCTTCGCTTGGCCGGTTTGGCCACCACGGCCGCCTGTCTATTTTGTATCTTTCAATTTGTTTTGTTCAGGCCTGCGCAAGCTCTGGCGGTTCCCTCTGAGGTGCTTTGGTTGTCAGTGCTCAACGCTATTGCGTGTACGGTTTTGCCCGTCCTTATGATCATGATGGCCATTGAGCGAATTGGGCCTGGACTCTCTTCTCAAATTGCCATGGTGGGCCCGATGTCAACCTTGCTCATGGGCACTTTTTTATTGAATGAGCCTTTCAACCTTTGGGTTTTGGCAGGCACAGTGTTGGTCTTGAGTGGTGTTTATTGGGTCACTCTTTCTCCGAGGGAAACACGGAAGGAAATGCCCAAGGTGATCGATTCCTGAAGAAATCATTCAGGAAAATGTTGGTCAAAATATCACTTGGTTTGTAGCTGGTGTTTAATGACGTCGTTTTAATTTTGAGGAGTCATCATGGATTTAGGTATCAAAGGTAAGTGGGCATTGGTCGGTGGCGCTAGCAAAGGTTTGGGCTGGGGATGCGCCCGCGCTTTGGCGCTCGAAGGTGTCAATGTGGTGATGGTGGCCCGAGGTGCCGACGTGTTGAAACAATCTGTGGCCGATTTGCAAAAGGAAGCGCCGGGTGTCACGCTCATTCCCGTAGCGGCCGACATCACCACAGAAGCTGGTCGTGCAGCCTTGTTTTCTGTGGCTGGTGGCCCTGGCAAAGACTTTGACATTGTGGTGACCAATGCGGGGGGGCCGCCACCGGGGGATTTCCGGAGCTGGGATCGTGAGGCATGGATCAAAGCGGTGGACGCCAACATGCTGACCCCCATCGAACTTATCAAAGCCACGGTAGATGGAATGGCTGCGCGTGGCTTTGGCCGCATTGTGAACATCACCTCAAGTTCGGTGAAATCTCCCATCGACATTTTGGGCTTGTCGAATGGTGCAAGAAGTGGCTTGACAGGTTTTGTGGCGGGTGTCGCTAGAACCAAAATTGCAGCGCAAGGTGTCACCCTCAACAATATTTTGCCAGGCAAGTTTGACACCGATCGAATTCGAACCACGGTTGAAGCGACCGCACAAAAAATGGGCAAAACGGTGGCCGAAATTCGTGCCCAACAACAAGCCCAAGTGCCTGCGGGACGTTATGGCACAGCCCAAGAATTTGGCGCTTTGTGCGCATTCATCTGCAGTCAACAAGCCTCCTACATCACAGGCCAAAACTTATTGACTGACGGGGGTGCCTATCCTGGTACCTATTGAGGGCGACACCGCTGTGAGGGCTTGCAACAGACCTCAATCATCTTGGTTTGAGCTGACGCTTGCGCGCCGCGAGGACACCAGAATGCCACCCACAATGAGGGCGAAAGCCACAGCGTGATAGGCCTTGGGCAGGTCCCCTAAAAAGACACTGGACATGATGGCCGCAAACAGGGGGGTGAGGTTGGAGAAAAATCCTGCCACAGCAGGGCCAGCTGTTTGCACGCCCAAGCCCCAGCACCGATAGGCCAAAACAGCGGGCCCCACAGCCACGAAGACCAGCGTGGCATACAGGGGCAGCCCCCAAGTGATGTGCGCATCGGTCATGGCCCATTCAGCGCCTGTGAAAATTCCCGCCCAAGCCAAGCCAAAAATAACCTGCGCCATGAGAAAGGCGGCCCAGTGGTTTCGAATTTCATCGGGCTCATTGCGTTGACTGATCAGCCAACTGTAGGTGGCCCAACAAACAGTGGCCAACAACACATAAATGTCGCCCGCCACAAAACTCACTTGCAACAACTGTTGCCAATCACCTCGAGAAAGCACCACCAGCACGCCAGTGACAGAAAGTGCGGCACCAGTCCACTGAGCAGTTGTCACGGGTGTGTGGAAAAACAAAGCACCAATGGCCAGCATGAAAATGGGAGAACTAGCAGCCACCAAGGTCACATTCAAGGGGGTTGAAGTGTGCAGGGCTAAATATTGCAAAGCGTTGTAACAGCCCACGCCCAGCAAGCTCAGGAGGGCGAAACGGCGCCAATGGGGCCAAAGAGGGCTGCTGGGTTTTAACAAATGACCCGCAAGCGGCAACAATATAAAAAATGCCAGTACCCAACGAAGAAAATTAAGGGTGATCGGCGGCACCAAATCACTGACCAATCTGCCCACCACCGCATTGCCAGCCCAAAGCAGAGGAGGCACGGTGAGCATCAAGGCCGTGCCTGGAGAGAGTTTTTGAGTCATGGTTGCGACTTTAACGTCATGTGAATAACTGAGCAGTTACACAGGTCATTGAAATTCGTGGCAAAGTCGAGGCTGAGCAATTTACATTCACGTTAATTTTCGGAGACTTTCATGAGCTTAGCAGTCCAAATCGACCAAAATGGTGGTCCAGAACAACTCAAATTGGTAGATGTCACTGTGGGCCAGCCTGGCCCTGGTGAAATCCGCATTCGCCACAAAGCCATTGGTTTGAACTTCATTGACGTCTACCAGCGAAGCGGCTTGTACACCCTGCCAATGCCACTGAGGTTGGGCATGGAGGCTTCCGGCATTGTGGAGGCTGTGGGCGAGGGCGTGACACACCTCAAGGTAGGCGATCGCGCGGCATATGCCAGTCAACCCCCAGGCAGCTATTGCGAAGAGCGTGTCATGCCTGCGAAGTGCGTTTGTAAATTGCCGGATGACATTTCTTTTGAAACGGGTGCGGCGATGATGCTCAAAGGTTTGACCGCACAATATTTGCTCTTGAAAACTCGCCCCGCAGAAGGCTTGCAAGCCGGTGACCATGTGCTGTTCCATGCGGCTGCAGGTGGCGTTGGCCTCATTGCTTGCCAATGGGGCAAGGCTTTAGGCTTTCGCATGATCGGTACGGCCGGTTCAGATGCCAAATGCCAATTGGCCATTGCCAACGGCGCAGAGCATTGCATCAACTACAGCACAGACGACTTCTTGGCGCGCGTGAAAGAAATCACCGGTGGCAAAGGTTTGAAAGTGGTCTACGACTCAGTGGGCAAAGACACTTGGGATAAATCACTCGATTGCTTGCGCCCCTTTGGTTTGATGGCTACTTTTGGCAATGCCTCTGGTGCTGTGACGCCTTTTGCACCTGGTATTTTGGGCAATAAAGGTTCTTTGTATGTCACTCGCCAAACTTTGTTCAGCCACATCACCACACGTGAAAGTACTCAAGCCATGGCCGACGATTTGTTTGCAGTGGTGCAAAGCGGCAAAGTGAAGATTCGCATTGACCAAACTTTTCCTTTGGCGCAAGTTCAAGAAGCACATCGCGCTTTAGAAGCTCGCAAAACCACTGGTTGCACCATCCTCACTTTGTAAAGGTCAAGTTGGCCACAAGAAAGGCAAGTGCCTTTCTTGATGGTCGATGCCGGCCCCTGTCAACGACCCCGTCGAACGCGCAGGAGTTCATCCAAGATGAGCAAGCCGGCGCCCAGACTGATGGCGCTGTCGGCCACATTGAATGCAGGGAAGTGCCAGCCCGCATAGTGAAAATCTAAGAAGTCAATCACATGACTGTAAAGCACACGGTCAATCACATTGCCTACCGCACCGCCCAATAAAAGAGACAAAGACAAACAAAACAAATTTTGTCCTGCATGCATGCGGAGCAAATAAACCATCACCAAGGCAGCCACACAACCTAGCCCCGTAAAGAACCAACGCTGCCATCCTCCTTCATCTGCCAAGAATGAAAAGGCAGCGCCTGGGTTGTGCACACGAACCAAATTGAAATAGGACGTGAAGGGCAAAGATTCACCCAACTGAAAAGAGCCCACGATGGCAATTTTGGTCAGTTGGTCTACCAACAGCGTGAAAAGCGCAAGACCTAACCAAAGCCAGACGCCTGAGCTTTTTTGATTGCGTGCCATGTCGTCAGTGATTGAAGAAATTGGGTTTAAGCAAACAAGCGTTTTTCACCCGCACCATGCAGGTTGCTGTCGCAACGTCCGCACAATGCAGGGTGTGCTGGGTTCACGCCCACATCGGGCGCGTAATGCCAGCAGCGGTCGCACTTGGTGTCTTGGCTCACAGACACCTTGGCAACCAAACTGTTGCCAGTTTCCAAAATGAGTTGTGAAGTGATGAACACAAACTTCAAGTCGTTTCCTAAGCTGGCCATCAAGGCATGGTCTTCTGGCGCGGCCTGCAAAGTCACGGAAGCCTGTAAAGATGCACCCACTTTGCCATCAGCGCGCAAAGCTTCAATGTCTTTGTTCACTTGATCTCGAATTTCGCGAAGGCGGGCCCACTTGGCTAACAATGTTTCGTTGGGTGTCCCCAAATCGCTGAAGCTTTCCATGAAAATGGACTCAGAGGTGCCAAAGTTTTGCCAAGCTTCCTCGGCGGTAAAACTCAAGAACGGGGCCATCCATCGGAGCATGCCGTGTGTGATGCGGTACAACACGGTTTGTGCGGAGCGTCGAGCCAATGATTTGGGAGCGCTTGCATAGAGCCGGTCTTTCAAAACGTCGAGATAGAACGCACCCAAATCTTCTGAGCAATACACTTGCAACTTAGACACCACAGGGTGAAATTCATAAACCTTGAAATGCGCCAAGATGTCGGTTTGCAACTGTGCAGCGCGACTTAAGGCAAAGCGATCAATTTCCAAAAGATCGGCATCAGCCACAGTGTCGTTGGCAGGATCGAAGTCACTCACATTGGCCAGCAAGAAACGCAAGGTGTTGCGAATGCGGCGATAGGCATCGACCACGCGCGCCAAAATTTTGTCGTCAATGTTCAAGTCGCCTGAGTAATCGGTTGAGGCCACCCACAAGCGCACAATTTCTGCGCCCATCTTGTCGCTGATTTCTTGCGGCGCCATCACATTGCCCAAGCTTTTGCTCATCTTGCGGCCTTGGCCATCCGTGGCAAAACCGTGCGTGAGCAAGCCTCGATAAGGTGCGCGGTCGTAAAGCGCACAACCCAGCAACAAAGAGCTGTGGAACCAGCCTCGGTGTTGGTCGTGGCCTTCTAAATAAAGGTCTGCTTCGGGTCCAACGTCATGAAAGGGATTGCGGTCGTAAGCATCTTTGTGGCTCCCGCGCAGCACGTGTTGGAAGGTTGAACCAGAGTCAAACCAGACTTCCAAAATATCGGTGCTCTTGGTGTAGATAGATGCATCTGCTTTGCCCAAAATTTCTTCTGCTGTTGCACGACTCCAAGCTTCAATGCCCCCTTTTTCTACAATCTCAGCAGCTTGATCCAAAATTTCCATGGTGCGTGGATGCAACTCACCCGAATCTTTGTGCAGAAAGAAGGGCACAGGAACACCCCAGCTGCGCTGTCGAGAAATACACCAATCAGGCCGATTGGCAATCATGTCGCGCAAACGTGTCTTGCCGTTTTCTGGATAGAAGTTGGTTTGGTCAATGGCATCCAATGCCAATTGACGCAAGGTCTTGCTTGCTTTGTCTTTGGTGAAGACACCCAGGCCTTCGTCCATGCGCACAAACCATTGCGCAGCGGCCCGGTAAATGACCGGCGTTTTGTGACGCCAGCAATGAGGGTAGCTGTGGGTGATGCCTTGCGTGGCCATGAGGCGACTGCTTTCGCCCAAGACTTCAATCACGCGTGCACATGCTTTCCAAATGTTCATGCCACCAAACAGGGGCAGGTCTTCAGCATAGCTGCCGTTGCCTTGAACAGGGTTCAAGATGTCGTCATAGGCCAAACCATGGGCCACGCAGGAGTTAAAGTCATCGACCCCATAGGCGGGTGCAGAGTGAACGATGCCGGTGCCATCTTGCGCACTGACATAGTCGGCCACATAAACGGGGGAGAAGCGTCTGTACCCTTCATGAACGTCATACAAAGGGTGTTTGAAATTCAACCCTCCCAGTTTATCGCCAGTGGCGGTCGCAACAACATGACCTTCCAACGCGTAACGCGACAAGCAATTTTCCACCAATGACTCGGCCAAGACCAAGAGACCTTTGTCAGTGTTGACCAATGCATAAACCAATTCTGAATTCACGTTGAGGGCTTGGTTTGCAGGCAATGTCCAAGCAGTGGTGGTCCAGATCACTGCGAAGGCAGATTTGGGCTGAGCAGGCAAGGCTTCCATGCCAAAAGCTTTGGCCAAAGCTGCATGGTCGGCGGCTTCAAAGGCCACATCCAAGGTGTCGCTCTTTTTGTCGGCGTATTCAATTTCAAATTCAGCCAACGAAGAGCCGCAGTCGAAACACCAGTAGACAGGCTTTAAGCCTCGGTAAACAAAGCCGCGTTCAATCACGCGCTTGAAGGCCCGAATTTCGCCCGATTCGTTGGCAAAGTCCATGGTGCGGTAGGGACGTTCCCAATCGCCCAACACGCCCAAGCGTTTGAAGTCTTCGCGTTGTTGTTCAATTTGTTCCGTGGCGAAGGCGCGGCTCTTGGCCTGCATGTCGTCGCGGCTGAGTTTGCGGCCATGCAGTTTTTCAATGGCGTTTTCAATGGGCAGGCCGTGACAGTCCCAGCCTGGAATGTATTGCGCGTCAAAGCCAGCCAATTGCTTGGACTTCACGATCATGTCTTTGAGCACTTTGTTCAGAGCGTGACCAATGTGCAATTTCCCGTTGGCATAAGGTGGGCCATCGTGCAACACGAACAAGGGTGCACCTTGGCGGGCTAAGCGAAGTTTTTTGTACAGGCCTTGGTCGCTCCAAGCTTTGGCCCAGTCAGGCTCACGCTTGGGCAAGTCGCCGCGCATCGCAAAGGCGGTGTCGGGCATGTTCAGGGTGGCTCGGTAATTTGTTTTTTGTTCAGACATTGTTCAAAGCGTCATTTGGTGGGGACTGGCCCAGTGACAGATCGGCCAGCAAAGAATGCACGCGCATCGTCACAGTCCTTGGCAATGCCCGTTGTGAGGGCGTCCAAGCTGTCGTACTTGAGTTCGTCGTGTAATTTGTGCAGCAGATCAACTCTGATGATTTTACCGTAGCCCCCTTCCGCGCCAAGGCTGCGGGGCCAGTCAAGGCAATGGGTTTCCAAAAGCACACGACCAGCGTTGACATCGCTAGGGTCCAGGGAGGGTCGAATGCCCAAATTGGCAACGCCGGGCAAGGGCTGGGGCGTGAGGCCATGGACTTCCACGTTGAAAATGCCACTGGCAGCCGGTTTCCAGTGGGGAAAGCGTAAATTGAGGGTTCGGAAGCCGTCTTCTGCCCCCTCCTTCGAAGCCCCCAAGCCACGCCCCAGTTTTCTGCCATGGACCACGTGACCACTGATGCTGTAAGGCCTGCCCAAAAGCCTTGCCGCAGCTTCCATCTCCCCTTTTGCCAGAGCTTCTCTCACGGCCGAACTGGAGACCCTGAGGCCATGCACCTCATAGCTGTTCATCCGGGCAACATCAAAGCCCAGTTGCTGGCCCGCTAAGTCAAGCATGTTGTAGTCGCCCGCCCGCTTGGCGCCAAATTTAAAATCATCGCCGACCAACAAATAACGCACGCCCAAACCCTTGACCAAAACGCGCTGGATGAAGTCTTCGGGGCCTTGGGTCGCAAGACGGGCGTCAAAGGGCAAGACCACCACTTGGTCTATGCCGCAGTGCTCGAGTTCAAGGAGCTTGTCTCGCAAGTTGGCAATTCGCGCCGGCGCCATGTCGGGTTTTTGCATCAACTTGGCAAAGTAATCTCTGGGATGGGGTTCAAAGGTCATGACGCAACTGGGGATGCCGCGGTGCTTGGCTTCATTCTTTAAAAGTGCCAACATCGCCTGATGACCCCGATGGACACCGTCAAAATTGCCAATGGTCAAGGCACAGGACGAGGCCCTGTCGGGGTGATTGAATCCGCGAAATACGTTCATGCGCAGTCCGTCATATTTTAGAAGTCATAACAGGGTATATTGTGACTGACCAGAAGGACTGGCCTGTTCTCGTTCCGTGTCATGGTTTTACCGTTTGATGGAGGCACTTGTGAAGGTCTTGAAATTGTCTGCCCAAGGGCTCCCGCAGTCGTGGATTTCTTTGGAGCAAGCCGTGGTTTACTACGCTGCGGAAGATGTCCGTTGGGAAGCAGGCCAAGAAATTGCCGTTTTTCATGGTGGTCACAATGCCCGAACGGGTGAACAGTCCATCATCAAGGTCAACAGCATCATTGGGACGCGCGGCGTTCATGGCATCAACCCCTTCGTGCTTCGACCTGGCCTGACCAACAGCAAACTCTTCACTCGCGACAGAAATGTCTGCGCGTATTGCGGCGAACGCCACATTGAAGCCGAACTCACACGTGAGCACATCGTCCCCTTTGCCCAAAACGGTGTGGACACTTGGATGAATGTGGTTACGGCATGTCGTTCTTGTAATCATCGCAAAAGCAGTCGGACACCCGAGCAGGCAGGAATGCCGCTGCTTTACACACCTTATGTCCCCAGCCTCTGGGAAGATTTTATTTTGAGAAACCGTCGAATCTTGTCAGATCAAATGGAGTTTTTGATGGCCCATGTTCCCCAAAACTCCAGATTGATTACTTAGTCAGAGTTTGTTCTTAGGCAAAAACACCAGCAGTCTCTTGCATGCTGCTAGACACTTCGCCCAATTGGTGGAGCGTGTCACCAAAAGTCATTTCCAGTTGCGTCAATTTCTTGAAATAATGGCTCACGATGTATTCGTCAGTGACGCCAATGCCGCCATGCAATTGAACCGCCTGCTGTCCTATGAAGCGCATGGACGTGCCCAATTGGTACTTGGCGCGTGCCAAAGCCTGATGACGTTCTGTCGCAGGCTCATTGAGTTTCAGACTGGCGTAGTAACTCATAGAGCGACCTAATTCCAACTGCATTTTCATGTCGGCCACGCGGTGACGCAAGGCTTGGAAAGTGGCAATGGTGGTGTTAAATTGTTTGCGCGTGTTCATGTAGTCTACGGTGATGGCCAAAGTTTTGTCCATCACGCCAACTCCTTCGGCGCACACGCAAGCGATGCCAATGTCAACGGCGTGTTTCAAAGCTGTCAGGCCATTCAATGAGACCAGGCTGGCGGGGGTTTGATTGAGTGACAATTCGGCAGCACGTCCACCATCTTGAGTGATGTATCCCGAAGTAGCGGCGCCCTTAGCACCTTGAGCCACAAGAAACAAAGCCAGTTTACCGGCCGCCATGGCGGGCACCAAGAAGGCGTCAGCGTGATCACCCACAGCCACCATGCTTTTCGTTCCAGTGATGTTCCATTGGCCCTCTTGTTGCTGCGCTTGCGTGTCGCATTTGCTGAGGTTGTAGCGGGCTTTTCGCTCTTGCTGTGCCAGAACCACAATGGCTTCGCCACTTGCAATTTTCGGCAACCATTCAGCCTTCAAAGCGTCCGCTGCGTAGGCTTCTAGCACAGCGCCTGCAATGAGGGCTTGCTGAACAGGTTCCAGCACAATGCCACGCCCCAACTCTTCCATCACCACCATGCCTTCCACGGGACCCATGCCCATGCCCCCTTGGTCCTCGCTGACATAGAGGCCACACAACCCCAGTTCCGCAAGCTCGGTGTAGGCGGCACGGTCGAAGCCACCCGCTTGCGTGATCTCGCGGCAGCGCTCAAAGGTATAGCCCTTGTCCACCCATTTGCGTACGGCGTCGCGAAGTTGTTCTTGGTCGTCTGAAAAATCGAAATCCATGATCTGTCCTTAATGGGATTGAATCAATTAACCCAAAACTGTTTGAGCCACGATATTGCGCTGCACTTCATTGCTGCCGCCATAAATGGTGGTTTTACGCATGTTGAAATAATTGGCGGCCAGAGGCGCATTGGCCACCTCGTGGCCTGGAAAGTCGCCTTGCCATCCTGCATCCATGGCCTCGGAGATGAAGGGGATGCTGTAAGGACCGGCGGCCAGCATCATGAGTTCGCTGTAGCGCTGTTGAATTTCGCTGCCTTTGATTTTCAAAAGGCCAGCGATGTCGAGAGAGTTCTTGCCTGACTTTTCTGCAGACAACACACGCAACACCAACATTTCCAAAGCCACAATGTCGACTTCGAGCTTGGCAATTTCGTCGCGAAAACGCATGTCTTCATAAACACCTTCAGTTTTGGCAATGCGTTTGAGACGTTCAAGTTCGCGCTTGCCACGGTTCACATCAGCAATGTTGGTTCGTTCGTGGGCCAATAAATGCTTGGCATAGTTCCAACCTTTATTCTCTTCGCCAATCAAGTTCTCAGCAGGCACTTCCACATTGTCAAACCAGACTTCATTGACTTCGCACTCGCCATCCAACAGCTTGATGGGGCGCACGGTGATGCCCGGTGACTTCATGTCGATCAACAAAAAGGAAATTCCGGTTTGAGGCTTGCCCTCATTGCTGGTGCGCACCAAGCAGAAAATCCACTCACCGTATTGACCCAAAGTGGTCCAAGTTTTTTGACCGTTGACGATGTACTTGTCGCCCATGCGTTCGGCGCGTGTTTTAAGCGACGCAAGGTCAGACCCCGAGCCAGGTTCGCTGTAGCCTTGGCTCCACCAAACTTCACCACTGGCAATGCCAGGCAAGAAACGTTTTTGTTGTTCTGCGTTGCCAAAGGCCATGATGACAGGGGCTACCATGACGGGTCCGAAAGGCACAACGCGAGGCGCGCCAGCCAATGCACATTCTTCTTCAAACAAATGTTTTTGGACGGCCGTCCAGCCGGGACCCCCAAATTGTTCAGGCCAGCCCCAGCCCAGCCAGGATTTCTTGCCTAAGATTTTGGCCCAGCGCTGCATGTCATCTCGCGTGAGGCGCATGGCGCTGTGAACTTTTTTCGAAATGTCAGCAGGTAAATTTGCTTTAACCCAAGCGCGAATTTCCTCGCGAAAAGCGAGCTCTTCAGGTGTGAATGCCAAATCCATGAAATGTGTCTCCGGTCAAAGCCAGTCAAAAAGGGGAAGATGCGTTTTTAGCACGACCGTGCGCAAATAGTCTGGGTTGGGCTCTAAAAATACCCATTTGTACCAAGGACAGCAGGGATAATCCTTAGATTGTTTGAAACTTGACCTGCTGAAAGGGCGTTGAATTTGTGAAAAAAATCGTGATTTTGATTTCCGGAATGGGCTCCAACATGGCCTCGGTGGTTCAATCTGCAGAAAAAGGCAGGTGGTCTGAGGTTTTGGGGGTTCGGGTCGCGGCAGTCATCAGCAACAAACCGATGGCTTCGGGCATCACTTGGCTTCGTTCTCAATCACAGTTTTCAAGCATTGAAACAGATGTCATAGACCACACGCAATTTGCCACACGAGAAGATTTCGACAGTGCGCTGATGAAGCGCATTGATGTGTTTCAACCAGAGTTGGTCTTGCTGGCAGGTTTCATGCGGATTTTGACACCTGAGTTTGTAGCCCATTACGATGGCCGTTTGATCAACATTCATCCTTCTCTGTTGCCCGCCTTCAAAGGACTCAACACGCATCAGCGTGCCATTGACGCAGGGTGTCAATTTGCAGGCGCCACGGTGCACCATGTCACTTCTGAGTTGGACCATGGTCGCATCTTGGCGCAAGCCGCAGTGCCCATTTTGTTGGGAGATACTGCAGATGCATTGGCCAACAGAGTGCTCTCGCAGGAGCACCTCATCTACCCAGCTGCCGTGGCCGATTTTTTTAAATCTCAGGGAGCCTCTCTCCCAGCCAAGTAAATCGAGCTTGCACCACACCCTTGATTTCTACAGTTTCGTTGAACATGGCGGCCGGCCTCACCCACATGCCTTGTTCGCCATAAAGAGCTTTGTACAAAGTCATGGGCTCCAATGACTCACTGTGTCTCACAGTCCCCAGCACTTGGTAGAGTAAATTTTTGTAATGACGGTAGTAGCCAGGCGGCGTGACGATCAGAGGCGGTAAAGTTTCTTCTTGCATGTCTTCGCTTTAAGGTGTGTTGCAGTGGGACAATAGAGTTTATGCATCCTAAAGCCCTGTTAGACGCCTGTGCCGAATTGGTCAGGCTGACCCTCCAATTTAACCATCCCGCTGATGCGGTGGCTTCTCGTTTTTTTCGCGACAACCGAAATTTAGGGCCGCGCGAACGAGCCACTTTGTCCGAGACGGTTTTTAAAGTCTTGCGCAAAAAACTTTTGTACGAACACATGGCGCGCTCGGGCAGCGGTGCCAAAGAAAGGCGTATGGCCATCTTGGGTTTCGCAGGGCCCCGAGACTTCGTGAAAAGCGCACTCACGGACCAAGAAAAAAACTGGATCGACCTGTGTGACGGCATTCGCCCAACCGATTTGATGTCGCAGCACATTCACAATTTGCCCGATTGGTTGGCGCGTCCGATCAAAGAGCAATTGGGCTCAGAGTTTGAAGCTTTCGCTGAAAGTTTGCAGCACCCGGGCACCCTGGATTTGCGAGTGAATGACTTGAACGAAAAGCGCACAGAAGTTCAGAAGGAATTGACAACAGCGGGCATCTCTTGCCTTCCCACCCCTTATTCGCCTTGGGGTTTGCGTTTGCAAGGCAAGCCTTCATTGGCCAAAGTCAAAGCATTTGAGCGCGGTGCGGTGGAAGTGCAAGATGAAGGCTCGCAATTGCTGGCGCTTTTACTGGATGCACACCGCGGTGAAATGGTGGTGGATTTTTGTGCTGGTGCCGGTGGTAAAACTTTGGCCATTGGGGCCTCCATGCGCAACACAGGGCGCCTTTATGCCTTGGACACATCGGCTCATCGCTTGGATGCCCTGAAGCCGCGTTTGGCACGAAGTCAGTTGTCCAATGTGCATCCTGCAGCCATTGCTCACGAGCGCGACGACCGTGTGAAACGGTTAGCAGGCAAGATTGACCGAGTGCTGGTGGATGCGCCCTGCTCAGGTCTCGGCACTTTGCGGCGCAATCCCGATTTGAAATGGCGTCAAAAGCCCGAGGGTCTTGCGGCGCTTGCGCTGACGCAGACCGCTATTTTGGAAAGCGCCGCCAAGTTGCTCAAATCGGGGGGGCGACTGGTTTACGCCACTTGCAGTGTGTTGCCGCAAGAAAACGAAGACATCGCCAACGCCTTTGCGCAGGCCCACCCAGATTTTGTGCCGCTCCCCGTTCAAGAAGAGCTCACGCGTTTGAAGGTGGCTGGTTCTGAAACTTTGTGCGCAGGTCATTTCCTGCGTCTTTGGCCGCACCGTCACGGAACCGATGGTTTTTTTGCAGCTGTTTGGGTTCGAAAGTGAATTCGAAAGAATTAACTTTTCGCAATCTTTGCTGATATTTCTGTCAATTTGAATGCCAAAATCTTAAAATACCTTCATTGCCTGCATGGGCATCTTCCATAGAAAGTTACGACATGTGGTTATCTGATTCGGCCTTTGTGAATTCAGCCATTGACTGGTTGGCCAATGGGCTTCTAGGTTTCTCGGGCTGGCAAGTTTTCTTCGTTATTTTGGGCTTGACCCACATCACCATCGCCAGTGTCACCATCTTTTTGCATCGACATCAGGCCCACAGGGCTCTGGATTTGCACCCCATTGCTTCCCACTTCTTTCGCTTCTGGTTGTGGATGACCACCGGTCAGGTCACCAAAGAGTGGGCATCGATTCACCGCAAGCACCACGCCAAATGCGAACAAGCTGAAGACCCCCACAGTCCTCATGTGCATGGCATCCGAACTGTTCTGTTCAGTGGCGCTGAGTTGTACCGCAAAGAATCTAAGAACAAAGAAACGCTCAGCCGCTATGGTCACGGCACGCCCGATGATTGGATTGAGCACAATCTCTATTCACGTTTCTCATGGCAAGGTGTGGCCCTGATGTTGATCATTGATGTCGCTTTGTTTGGTGCGCTTGGCCTCACTGTGTGGGCTGTTCAAATGGCTTGGATTCCCATCACTGCTGCCGGCATCATCAATGGCGCTGCGCACTATTGGGGCTACCGCAATTTTGAAGCGCCCGATGCCAGCACCAACATCTCACCGTGGGGCATCCTCATCGGTGGTGAAGAGTTGCACAACAACCATCACACCTACCCCACCTCGGCCAAGTTGTCGGTGAAGCCCTATGAATTTGACCTAGGTTGGGCGTACATCTGCATCTTGCAAGCCTTGGGCTTGGCCACTGTGAAAAAGACACCGCCTGTTTTGGCATATGGTGAAGTTCGTCCTGTGGCCGATGAAAAAACTTTAGAAGCCTTGATCGCCAATCGCTATGAAGTCATGGCCGGTTATGCGCGGCAAATGCGCAGTGTGTTCCGTCAAGAAGTGGCCAACGCCAAATTGGATGCCAATGTCTTGAAGGTGGCTTCGCGTTGGTTCCACCGCGATGACGACAAAGTGCCTGCAGAGGCTTTGGAGCCCTTGAATGCCACACTGGCCGCATACCCTGTCCTCGACAAAATGCAGGCAATGCGAGAAGAGTTGCGTCAAATTTGGCTGAACACATCCCATACACGTGAGCAACTGGCTCTCGACTTGCAAGCTTGGTGCAAACGCGCTGAAGACAGCGGCATTGCCGCACTGCGTGAGTTCTCCACCCAACTGCGCGCTGTTCGCGCGTAACAGTTTGGGATGGGAGCAAGCTGAATTACTTCAGTTTGATTTCCTTGTATTCCACGTGCTTGCGAGCTTTTGGGTCGAACTTCATGATCGACATTTTCTCGGGCATTGTTTTCTTGTTTTTGCTGGTCGTGTAAAAGTGACCAGTGCCAGCTGTTGATTCCAGCTTGATTTTTTCGCGTCCGCCTTTGCTTGCCATGAGGGTGCTCCTGTGGGGGTTTAGGCTTGACCGCGTTCGCGCAAGTCAGCGAGAACGGCATCAATGCCATTTTTGTCGATCAGGCGCAAAGCGGCGCTGGAAACGCGCAGGCGCACCCAACGGTTTTCGCTCTCTACCCAGAAACGGCGATATTGCAGGTTCGGCAGGAACCGGC